>Ga0209787_1000030_pt1 | contig 54812 bp, 60 predicted proteins | sample WorMetLIZISLAND2_2_FD_187414 | JGI IMG/M metagenome (GOLD analysis project Ga0209787, IMG submission 187414) | Marine gutless worms symbiont microbial communities from Max Planck institute for Marine Microbiology, Germany - Olavius loisae LIZARD... ... | reverse complement strand
TTCCACGCCCAGGAGCGGCATTAAACCGGACTTCCCGATATTCCGGCAAATCGCCCAACACATCGCTCAAAAGCCCTAAACAACAAACCCCACCAAAAAATGATGGGGTTTGTCAGCGGTCTGACCGGGCCGCCAGGAGGCGGCCCGGCTTTTATTTTGCGGTCTGCGCGCATTTTCGACGCCCGGCAGACGGCGGCTAGACGGTGTCCAGACGGGGTCCTGCCATAGTCGGCGCATCGAAACCGTCGGAACAGGCACCATGACGCATAACAATCAACGGATTTGGCACGCCGCCGCCTTGGATCGACGGCAGGGGAGCACCCGACCGGACACGACCCGCGAAACGGTCATCGTCGAGATGCACTGGGAATCGCCGGAAAACCGGCGCGAGGCCGGTTTCTGGCGCGGCACCATCGGCCGCGTCGATCCCGACAAGGGCCGCGAACAACGCCTCGCCGCCTTCGACGGCATCGACCAGCTGATCAAGAACTTCGGCGCCGCAATGCGGAAGATGTTGGGCTGAACAAGGCGCAGGAGAGGCCGAAATTTTCCCGGGCGTAAGCCCATGAACTTGGAGGATGCAATGGCAGACCAAAACGACCCCCTCATGAAACCGGTTATCCTGGACGCGGCCGGCGATGATCCGGAGGTACATATTAAGTTCGGCACGGACTACGTGATCACCTACACCCTTCTGATCGCGGATTCTCCGCTTCTCTACGGTGATGAAATCGGCCACGACGACAACAAAGAGTTCAACGCTGCGGACCAGTTTCAGCTTCCCGTTACCGCTGCCGAGGCCAAAGGCAAGTTCCTGAACGTTCATTCGGCCTTTGTCGCCCCAGGTTCCGGCAGTGGCCAGCTACTGAACTACTACTGCGAGGTGCATGTGCTGCAAGGTGGGTCTCACGCGGCCGGATCGCCGGTCGTTTGGCAAGGAAATCTCAACCGCGCGACACCGGATTCGCGAACCTTCACCGTCCAGTTGGCGTGACCCTCGCACCAATAATCTGAGTAGGAGGACAGCATGCATTATCGAGAACACCTGCAAAGGTTCGCAGTTGCAGCTGTCATGGTCGCTGCCAGCCCGGCACTTGGCCAGGAATTGTGCGCTTCAATTGACTGCAAACAGCTTGCGCGAACCGTGCTTGATGATACTTCGGTACCGACATCGCCAGCTTTCACTGTGCTCAACGTTACCGGCGACACCGCTGTTCGCCCTCGGTCCCCGGACGAGTTTGCGACGCAAATACTCAATAACGTCGATCAGCACGGAAATTTCCAATCCGGCCTCGCCATCGATTTCTCTCCGGCGCGGGTTTTTTATGCCAAGGATCTGACGCTGGAGAAATACAACACGGATCAGTGGTGGCGAACCTTTGCCAACACCCAGGTGTCAATTGCGACCACCAAGGGCCAAGAGAGCGAAGACAAGTCAACCCGCCTCGCCCTAGGCTTGCATATCACACCGTGGATTTCCGAGGACGACGACCCGCGGCGTCAGGGCTGGCATATCGACTGTATCACCTCTGCATCGAAGACGGCGCTTGCGCTCGCCAGAAAGCGTGTCGACAACCAGGTCATCGCCAAGAAGATAACCGACCGCAAAGTCGTCCAGGCATTGCGTGACGAAATTTCGCGTGAGGAACTCGCTCGCGAAACCAAGCAATGCCATGACGATTGGAAAGAGAAGCGCAAGTCCGTGTCAGCCTTGACCATCGGCGTGACGCCGACATGGACAAGCGAGGACAGTGACCTTGATGATCTTGATGCAAGCGGTGTCGCCCTTTGGTCATCCCTGGCCTTGGGCCTGGACGGATTCGACAAGCTTCCCCTGGTCGGCGGTGAGGGCGAGGCCATTTTCCACATTCGTTATCGGGGTGACGAGGTCGTGGCCAACCCGGTCGGCGACGGCACATTTCTTGACCAGGATACGTTCATGGCGTCATTCCAGATGCGTTTCGAATCGTCAGAGGATAGCGCCAACGACATGCTGAATGATGTCCGTTACTCCTTGGAGGCCGCCTATGTGAACGCCGATCGAAGCGATCGTATCGATGACGAATACTACGTCTGGTCGGGCAAAGCGGAATTTCGGGTGCCGAGCATGGGAGACAATCTCTGGTTCAATCTGACAGCCGGCACGTCAACCGGCCGGGCCGAAGACGAAGAGACGTTCGGCGGCCTGTCCATCAACTGGGCCTACAACGACAAGACGGCGAAATAATAGGAGCCACCGCGTTATGTCCGAACCATCAGCCAACGCCGGCGCGATCACCCAAAACGAGATCAACAAACGCTTCTCGCTGGCGGTAACCATTGTCGGCGCATCTATCCTTATGGTGACGTTGTTCGCCGTCATCGCGATCTCGAAAGATGCCAACAACGCGACGACGATCTTCAACGCGACGCTACCAATGATCGGCACATGGGTGGGCACGATCCTGGCGTTCTATTTCACCGGCGATGCCTTCAACAAGGCCAGCGACAACATGCGCCAATTGGTCGACAAGGTGACGCCAACGCAGACCGCAGCGCCGGTAGCAGTACGCGACGTCATGAGGCCGCTGGACAAGATGACGAAGATCGTCATGGCCGCCGGCCAGGCGGAGAAGGATTTCGTGCTGCGGAAAGACATCTACGACAAGATGAGCGAATCGGCCTCGCGCATGCCCGTGCTCACGGCGGACGGCACGCTTGGCTACATCATCCACCGAGAACCGATCGGCAAGTACCTGCTTCTCCACGAAAAGGACGCGGCCAGCCCGCTGACCCTGGCAGACCTGGCCAACGACAAGGACATCGGAAAGACGATCAAGGCCGAACTCCAGGCCTTCGTCGGTCCGGCCGCCACCGTCGCCGAGGCCAAGGCCGCCATGGAGGCGATCCGGTCCCTGCCCAAGTGCCAGGACGCCTTCGTCACCGAGGACGGCACGGCGAAGGGCAAGGTCATCGGCTGGCTGACCAACAACAAGATATTGGAAAAGACGCGGGCCTAGAACCGCGGCGCCGAATTCCCGTTATCTCCTTCACCTTGGGCGCCCCTTCGCGGGCGCCGTTTTTCTTGGCGGAACCGGCTGTTTTCTGGCCATCGCGCGCCGGGCGTTGTAAACAACAATTCGCCATCGCCGAAAGCCACGAAGTCGTACCGATGACCGTCCTTTCCTTCGTCAACCTCGCCGCTGTCGTATTGGGCTTGTCGGCGCTGTTCGGTTACGTCAACCACCGCTGGCTCGGCCTGCCGCACACCATCGGGCTCGTCGTCATGGCGCTGTTCGCCTCCGTCGGCGCCATCGTCCTGGATGCCGTCATGCCGTCGCTCGGCTTCAAGTCGGCCATTGCCGGGCGCCTGGCGGCGATCGATTTCTACGAAGTCCTCATGCAGGGCATGCTCAGTTTCCTGCTGTTCGCCGGCGCGCTTCACGTCGATCTCACCGATCTCGCCAACCGCAAATGGGCCATCGGAATGATGGCCACCTTCGGCGTCATCCTGTCGACGGCCCTGGTCGGCGCCACCGCTTTTTACCTTCTCGGCGCGCTCGGCCTCGCCGTGCCGTTCATCTGGTGCCTGGTCTTCGGTGCGCTCATATCGCCGACGGACCCGGTCGCCGTGCTCGGTATCCTCAAGATCGTTCCGGTACCCGACACGTTGAGGGCCAAGATCGCCGGTGAGAGCCTGTTCAACGATGGTGTCGGCGTCGTCGTCTTTACCATCCTCGTCGCCATCGCTATGAGCGGTTCGAGCGGAGGAGGGGAGGCCATCGGCGCCCTCGACGTCGCTAAGTTGTTCGCGCTCGAGGCCGTCGGCGGCGCCATCCTAGGCTTCGTTTTGGGCTGGGTCGCCTTCCGCCTCCTCAAGACCATCGACGAGCACAACCTGGAAGTCCTGATCACCCTCGCCCTCGTCTTCGTCATTACGTCCGTGGCCTTGGCTCTCCATACCTCGGCCCCCATCGCCGCCGTCGTCGCCGGCCTTCTCATCGGCAACCACGGCACCCAGTTCGCCATGAGCGAAACCACCCGCGAACACGTGCACAAATTCTGGTCGCTGTTGGACGAGATCCTCAATTCGGTCCTCTTCCTGATCATCGGCTTCGAGGTCATCGCGCTCGCTTTCGACGCCGACTGGATCATCGCCGCCCTGGCCTTGATCCCGGTGGTCCTGGCGGCGCGCACGGTCAGCGTCGCCCTGCCGCTGAGCTTCTTGAAGGGCCTCGGCCGCGAACTAACCAAGGGCGCCGTACCGGTCCTCGTCTGGGGCGGGCTCCGGGGCGGCATCTCGGTCGCTCTCGTGCTGTCGCTGCCGCCGATCCCGGAGAAGGACCTGCTGCTCACCATCACCTACGCCATCGTCATCTTTTCCATCGTCGTCCAGGGACTGACCGTCGCCCAGGTGGTCAAACGTACGGTTCCCGTCGAGGACGGCGCTTCAGCGAGCGGAGGCCATTGATGAAACCGGTCAACAGCGTGCTTTCCGGCTACGGTGTCACCGTTTTCGAGACCATGTCACGCCTCGCCATGGAATGCGGGTCGATCAACCTGGGACAGGGCTTCCCCGACGACCTGGGGCCGGAGAACCTGCGCCGCGCGGCGGCCGAGGCGGTCATCGAGGGACCCAACCAGTATCCGCCGATGATGGGCATCCCGGAACTGCGCCAGGCCGTCGCCGAACACAACAAACGCTTCTACGGCCTCGACGTCGACTGGCAGACGGAGACCCTGGTCACCTCAGGGGCCACCGAGGCGCTGAACGATTGTCTGATGGCGCTGATCGAGCCGGGCGATGAGGTGATCCTCATCGAACCCCTTTACGACTGCTACCTGCCACTGGTCGAACGGGCCGGCGGGGTGCCGAAATTCGTCCGCATCGAGCCGCCCGACTGGGCGCTTTCCGAGGAGGCGCTCAGGGCAGCCTTCTCCGAGAAGACCAAGCTGATCCTGCTCAACACACCGCACAATCCGGCGGCCAAGGTGTTCGGCCGTGATGAACTGGAGACCATCGCCGCTCTGGTCCGCGAATTCGACGCCTATGCGGTCTGTGACGAGGTCTACGAGCACATCCTGTTCGACGGCCGCAGTCACGTGCCGCTGATGACTTTGGACGGCATGCGCGGGCGCACCGTTCGCATCGGATCGGCCGGCAAGACCTTCTCCATGACCGCCTGGAAGGTGGGATACGTGACCGCACCACCGAACCTGATCGGCCCGATCAGCAAGGCCCATCAGTTCGTCACCTTCACGACGCCGAGGAACCTTCAAAGCGCCGTCGCCATGGGCCTCACGCAGGGCGATGCCTACTTCGAAAGCCTGTCGGATGACCTCGAGAAGAAACGCGACCGTATCGCAGAGGGCCTCGCCGACATCGGCTTCGAGATCATGGCCACCGAAGGCACCTATTTCCTTTCCGTCGATATCCGCTCCATCGGTTTCGACGGCACGGACGTCCAGTTCTGCGAGCACATCACGCGCGAGGCGGGGGTCACCGCCATCCCTTTGAGCGCCTTCTACCCGACCGGCGGCCCCGACCACTTCGTGCGCTTCTGTTTCTCGAAACAGGATGCGGTGCTCGATGCGGCCCTCGACAAGCTCAGGGATCATTTCAAGGGCTGATTCCTAAGTCGTTCCGTTGATCGCCTTATGGTGGTGCTGCTAAAGTCCGCTGCGACCGCAAGACGTCAGGTCGTTTCCGAGTAGTGAAGGCACCATGGCGAAGAAAAAACTGCCGCGTTGGGTCGAGGTCTCGAAGGCGGAAGCCGAGTTTCATCCCCTGTACGGTCTTGGCGGGTGGACGGCGTTTCTGGGTTACACCATGGCCGCATCGGCGATCTTGGCTGTTCTGGCCGAACCCGGGATCGTCACTTGGGTCGTGGCAGCAGTCGAAATGCTGTTTTGTGTTCTGATATATCGAAAATCTCGCTACTTTTACTGGCCGTTTATCACCGTTTATTCGGCATTTTTCTTCTTTCTCCTGTCCACTCTGGCATGGGTCAATTTTGCTGACGGCGCAGAGGTTTGGATCGTTGTGCAGCCTTCAATCGTCTGTGCTGCTAGGGTTGGGTACGCGGTATTTTCCCGACGCGTGCATGTCACTTTTCGACATCAAGTCAAACCCCGCGAACTCCATCTCGTATGGAGCAACGCCCGCGCCCGGCATTTTCAGGAAACCGGCGAAATCCTGCTGGCGAAGAAGACCAGGCCGTCACCCGAGGCCCACTACAAGGAAGGCAACCGCAACGCCAAGAAGGGCGATTTCCGCGAAGCCATCGGCAACTTCACGCGGTCCATCGAGATCAATCCCGAGTACGCCGAGGCCTTCCGCAACCGCGGCGGCGCCTATCAGGCGTTGGGCGACATGGCGAGCGCCGTGAACGACTACAAGCGCGCCTACGAATTGGGGCTCCGGTCCGAGTGGATGGTCAAGGCGATCGAGACGGCCGCGATTGAAAAGTGACAATCACCGCCGCCGGTGCTAACGACAGGGCCCGATCATCACGTTTCAATGAGGGTCCGATGAATGGCGCCGAAAGCCTGGTCAAGACGCTGCTTGGAGGCGGCGTCGACGTCTGTTTCACCAACCCGGGCACGTCCGAGATGCATTTCGTGGCGGCGCTCGACGCCCATGCCGACATGCGCTGCGTCTTGGGCCTGCAGGAGAACATCGTCACCGGTGCCGCCGACGGCTATGCGCGGATGACCGGCAAGCCGGCGGCGACGCTCCTGCACTGCGGCCCCGGCCTCGGCAACGGTTTCGCCAACATCCACAACGCCCGGCGTTCCGACACGCCGATGGTCAACATCGTCGGCGACCAGGCGACCTATCACCGGGAATACGACGCGCCCCTGACCACCGACGTCGAGGCCGTCGCCGGGGCGACGTCGCACTGGGTGCGCGATTGCATCAGTTCGAAACGGGTGGCGTCGGACGCGGCGGACGCGATCCGCGAGGCCAATACGGCGCCGGGGCGCATCGCCACCCTGATCCTGCCGGCCGATACGGCCTGGGGCGCCGCCGACGGCCCGGCCGAGACGATGGCGCCGCCGGCGCCACCGCTACCGGACGGACGGACCGTCAATCCGATCGCCAGGATACTGAGAAGCGAGGGACAGGCCGTACTCTTTCTCGGCGGCGATGCGCTGACGGAAGAGGGGCTCCAGATGGCGGCGCGTATCGCCCAGGCCACCGGCAGCCAGTTGCTGGCCCAGATGTCCAACGCCCGGGTCGAACGCGGTGCCGGGCGGGTACCGGTCGACCGACTGCCTTATCCGGTCGACAAGGCCCTCGAGCGCTTGGCGCCCTACCGCCACATGGTATTGATCGGCGCCAAGGACCCGGTCGCCTTCTTCGCCTATCCGGGCAAGCCGAGCGCACTCAGGCCCAAGGGCTGCAAACTCCATCCCCTGGCTCAGCCGGGCGACGACGTGCTCGGTGCCCTGGAGGCGCTGGCCGAGCAGCTGGGCGTGGCCGATGATCCGGTCACCACCGCCGGTCTGCACCAGCCGCCGGTCCCGGCCGGACCTCTCGATCCGGACGTCATCGCCGCCGCCGTCGCCTCCGCCATCCCGGAAAACGCCATCGTCGTCGACGAGGCGATCACCACCGGGCGCGCCTTCTTTCCGCCGACCTTCCATGCCCAGCCGCACAGCTGGCTGCAGATCAACGGCGGCGCCATCGGTATCGGCATGCCGTTGGCCGCCGGCGCCGCCATCGCGTGCCCGGACCGGCCGGTGCTGACGCTGGAGGCCGACGGGTCCGGCATGTATACGCCGCAGGCGCTGTGGACCCAGGCCCGCGAGGGGCTCAACGTGACCACCGTCGTCTTCTCCAACCGCTCCTATCAGATCCTCTTGGGCGAGATGGCCGGGGTCGGCGTCGAGAGCCCGGGACCAAAAGCCCTCGACATGCTGGAGCTCGACCGGCCGCCGCTCGACTGGCCGTCGCTCGCCCGCGGCATGGGCGCCGAGGCCGGTCTCGCCGAGGACGGCGAGACCCTGGTCCGCGAGATCGAACGGGGCTTCGCCTGCGAAGGTCCTTACGTCATCGAGGCCCGCCTTTAGGCGGAGGAACGAGGCCGTTCGCCGCGCCGGCCAATAAGCCGCCGCCAGACCACCATCGGGCGCTTGACGGCCCACGGCCGAAGGGCTAGTTAAGGCGCCTCTCTAAATGACGGTGGCTGTAGCTCAGTTGGTTAGAGCGCCTGGTTGTGGTCCAGGAGGCCGTGGGTTCAAATCCCATCAGCCACCCCATTCTCCCAAATCCCATTTGTGTTTTTTCAGCCCATGTGGTCCAAACGCCTATGGACACGCTCGTTGCTCCCATCTCCATCCAATCGATCGAGGTTCCACTCGCAGAGGTCCTGGAAAGCGATTGCGGTGCGCTTTACACCTATTGGAACGGCTTGCGTGGCACCCGGTGGGCGCCGAGATGGGATGAGATCCATTTGATCGACCTGCCGGCGCCATTCATTCCCTTCGTCTACGTCGTCGACGTTCTCGAAGACCCCTTCGATCTCCGTTTCCGCTTTTGGGGGACCGGCTTGACCGCCGTGTTCAAGCGTGACCATACCGGCGAGACCATGCTGACCATGGACCTCGGTGTCATCAGCGACGATCGCCGCGAGAAGATCATGGGGGATTATCGCACCCTCATCGACCGCAAGGCGCCGTTTGCGTTCCTGTGGGATACGCGTACCGCCGGGCGCGGCCGAATGGCGGCGCCGGCGATCTGCTTGCCCCTGTCGGACGACGGTGAAACGGTGACCAAGATCATCTGCGGGTTCGATTTCACGGAGAACCGTTACGATTGGGAACGGCTGCTCGAACCGCGCTGATCTGGCCGGAATCCGCGCCATAGGGCCTGTGGATGAAATCCCCTTAAGCCCGGGCGGGGTTTTGGTTAAGATGGTATGTGATCCCGAGGGGGTCGAAACACGTTACAATCACTAAAACGGGGGAGGTTTCAGTGACTCAAGACAAGGCTACGGCCGCGGCAACGCCGAAGAAAAAGAAAAAGGACGCGAAAACCACGGCCAAGAACCAAGCCGAAAACGACGAAGCCAAAGAGCAACAGGCAGCCGAAGCGGAAGCCGCCAAGAAACTGGCCGAAGCCAAGAAGAAGGCACGCAAGGAGGCGCAGAAGCGGCGCAAGCTGCAGAAGGCGTTGCGCCTGGACGACAAGATGTTCCGCCGCGTTCTCGAAGGCCTCGACACCGGGATCGCCTTCCACGACCTGATCACGGATGACGACGGCAACCCGGTCGATTACCAGATCCGCGAGGTCAATCCGGCCTTCGAGAACCTGGTCGAACTGACGACCGACGAGGTCGTCGGCAAAAAGGCCTCGGAGGTTTATGGCCGGCGCGGCGCGCCGTTCGTCAACCGCATCAAGGAGGCCCTCGACGCCGAAGAGGTGCGTTCCTTCGACGGTTCGCTGCGTTCGACCAAGGCGAAGCTCCGGTTCTCTGTCGTGCCCATGGGCGGCAAGCTGTTCGCCTTGATGGTCGACGACATCAGCGACGCCATGCGCGCCGAAAGCCGGGTACGGGCGCGCCGCACCTTCCTCGAGAACAAGGTCAAGGCGCTCAGCGACGAAGGCAAGGGCACCCAGGCGAAACTGGGAGACGCCCGCTCTCAGATCAGCGCCCTGCAGAAAGAGGTGCGGAGCCTGACGGCGGAACGCGATGCTCTCGGCCGCGACCTGAAGGCGGTGCGCGCCGTCATATCGAAATCGCACGGCCTGTTCGAAAAGGCCGTTGATCAGCTGAGCAAGGGTTTGGCGGGGGACTGATTCCGCGGAATCGCAGACCTGTGGCGGCGGTCGGCCAAATTCATTCGGCCGCCGCCGGTTCGGTTTGATCGGCCTCCTCTGGATCGGTCACGTCCGGCTCTGCCTCGCTGCCGTATTCCCAGAAGTTGGGCCAGGCCGGGCGGGTCGCCACGTCGCGCGAGCCGCAGGACGAGCAGACGAAGACCATGCCCAGTTCCGGTACCGCCGCCTGCGGTCCGACGCGGCGCATGACGTGGTCGCGGTCGATCACCGCATGGTGGCCGCAGCGGTTGCAGTTGGCCTCCACATGCGCCTTGAGTCCGGCCAGGTCGCCGACCCGCATCGGCTGCAAGGCGGCGTCCCCGTCGCGGATCTGCTGGTCCTTGAATTTTCCCATAAAAAGAACATAACGGGAACATTCGGGAGCGTCAATACCGCCGAACCGGCATCAGTACCCAACCGGGCCACGGTTCAGTGTGGTTCAGGGATAGAGGGCAGGACACTTGTTGACGAGAACCATCCTTGATTAGATGATTTTCACATCCAACCTTGGGAGCTCACATCGTGCGCTACTTATTACCGATCATTGCGGTTTTAATCTTCTCTCAACAAGCCGACGCAGCGTTCAGTGATAAGGAAGTTGCCACCGTCTGTCAGCAAACTGAAGCAGACCTCCGCGACCTAATGGAAGCTCAGAATGGTGCTAGGACCGGCATGACAATGGCTGAACAAGCCGGACTTGAGAGCGAGTTAGAACGCTGGAAGGTCCGATACGATGCAATCTACAGGTCCATTGCCACTATCAGCACGGTCTATTCAAACTTCAACTGTGGTGACCGCAGATAGCGCACCAGTACCTCGACCCTCCGGCAAGAACCAAGATGCCTAAACAATGACAGGGCCGCTCTTAAGTTTCCGGAATGGCGCCGCGCGGGCGGCCGCTCCTCGGTAAATTCGGACGACTTGGCGAGCCGCCGTTCAGGCCACCATTTCCGCTGCCCGGGTCTTGCCTTGTGTGACGAAGCGTTCAACCACGGCCACCGCGTCCGGCGCGTCGGCGCCGAAGCCGTCGGCGCCGATGCCGTCGGCGAAAGCCTCGGTCACCGGGGCGCCGCCGACGACGATGGGGTAGGGCAGGCCGCGCGCCTTGAAGTGGGCCACGGTCTTGTCCATGGACGGCATCGAGGTGGTCAGCAGTGCCGACAGGCCGACCGCATCGGGGTCGAGTTCCAGAGCCTTGGCGGCGATGTCGTCGACGCTCTGGTTGACGCCGAGGTCGACGACCTCGAAGCCGGCGCCTTCCAGCATCATGCCGACCAGGTTCTTGCCGATGTCGTGGACGTCGCCCTGCACGGTGGCCAGCATGATCCGGCCCTTGGGCGGGGCGCCGGTTTCCGTGAGGATCGGGCGCACCACCTCGAGGCCGGCCTTCATGGCGCGCGCCGCCATCAGCATCTCGGGCACGAAGATGGTGCCTTCCGAGAACATGTCGCCGACCTCGTCCATGGCGGCGATCAGGGCGTCGTCGAGGACGGCGGTGACCGGAATATCGTCATCCAATGCCCGTTTCACCTGGTCGACGGTTCCGGCGTCGTCGTGGTCTATTACCGCACCGAAGATGGCGTCGAGCCGGTCCTCGGCCGCCTCGCCGAGCGCGGGCCCAACCTTTCCGGCGGCGGTCTTGGCGCCACCCCGGTCTTGCGTCTCGTTGCCTTTCGCCAGGGCCAGGGCGGTCTCCGTTCCGGCCCGCACGATGCCCGCATGCGGCCGCTCGCCCGACCGGTAGCGGCGCACGAAGTCGATGGCGAAGCGCACGTTTTCGGCCGGTGTCACGCCGCTCAGGCTGCACAGATAGAGAATACCGCGACCGGTCCCGGCGCAGGCATCGAGGTACTCGTGGATGCGCATCTCGATCTCGTCGGCCGGACCGGACTGCAGAACGTTGTTGTCGACACCGAGAACGAAGGGCAGGTCATGGGCCCGCGCGTAGTCGACGACCGGTCCGACGCCGACCTTGAACAGGTCCGGGTCCTGGACCTTCAGGTAGGTCGGCGTGGCGCGCAGTTTCTGTCGCCAGAAGAGCGGACGGTCGGTGGCGTAGGAATCGCCCCACCAGTTGTCGCAGACGGCCGGGCGGATGGTCTTTGCCTGCAGGCGCTCGATGTAGTGGAGCGCGAACTCGTCCAGCATGTCCTGGGTGATGAACGGCAGCGAGGCGACGGCGTCCGAACCGTCGGCGTGGGTCGCCTCGGGGAAGGCCTCGAGGAGCGCGTTCATATAGGGCGCGATGACCTCGTCGACGATGAAGGCCATGACCTTATGAACGAAGGCCGGGTTCTCCTGGATCTGCACGATCAGGTTCTCGAAGGTCATCAGGTGCGAGGCCAGGGTGAAGGGGGCGCAATAGGCGGGAAGGGGCGTGACGCCGGTCAGTTGGCGGGCCTCGCCGAGGATGTCGAAGACCATCGGCATGCGCCCCGAAGTCATCGGGTCCGGCGCCTTCAACCGGCCCAGGTCGCGTTCCGTGTGGATCAGCGGCTCGGCGTTGTCGATGGCCGGCGCCATGTCCTCGAACAGGACCAGCTTGGCGCCCAAGGCTTCGGCTTCGACGTTGTAGACATCCCAGATGAAGCTCGGCGTGTCGAAGCCGAAGTCATGGCTGACCTGGCAGATGCCGCGCACGAACTTTCGGGCGTCCGTGTAGAACGCGTGTCCCGGCGTACGTACCGCTTTCGCGCATGGCGAACTCGTGCATCTGGGCGATGACCGGCGCTTCGCTGGAACCGCTTCCCATGGCCGCGGCGTAACGCCTGTATCCCGCGGTGAAATCAAACTCCGGCATGACCGAGCCTCCCCATCGGTTGGTGCGAAAAGTCTAGGGCGATCGGCAGAGCGGCGGAAATCAGCATTTCTAAGAGTTAGCCCAAGAAACGCTTGCGCCCCGACCGGCGCTCCGATCCAAGTTTTCGTTGAACGGATCGGCGTGCCTTCGTTAGGCTCGGTGGACCGTGCAAACCCGTCTTGCGGAATGCCCATGACACGTCCACCGGGATCCGGCCGCCGCCTCCGCGTGCCGCCGTTCAATTGGCTCCGCGCCTTCGAGGCGGCGTCCCGGCACATGAGCTTCACCGGGGCCGCCAACGAACTGGGCGTCACCCAGGCCGCCGTCAGCCAACAGGTCAAACAGCTGGAGGACTACCTGGGCGCGCCGCTGTTCAAACGGCTGGCGAAAAAGCTCGAGCAGACCGACCAGGGCCGCGCCTACATGCCCGTGGTGCAGGCCAGTTTCGAACAGCTGGGCGCCAATACCTTCGAGATCTTCGGGGCCGAACGCCTGCACGGACCGGTATCGCTGCGCGTCACCACGTCGCTGACCTACGTCTGGCTGGTGCCGCGCCTCGAGCGCTTCCTGGCCGCCCATCCCGATATCAGCCTGCGCCTGACGACGACCGTCGACGGCGGCGAATTCGGATCACCCGGCGTCGATCTGGAGACGCGCTACGGCGACGGCTCCTGGCCCGGCGTCGAGGCGGTCAAGCTGTTCGACGAATACTTGCTGCCGGTCTGCGCCCCGGCATTGGCGGCGGGACCGCCGAAGCTGAGCGACCCGGCCGAACTGGCCGATCACGTCATGATCCACGTCATCGGCGAGCCCGAGAACTGGCAGATGTGGTTCGATGCCGTCGGCGTGCCCGGTATCACCGGCCGCCAAAGCCTGCAATTCGACCTGCACATGAACGCGACCCATGCCGCCATCGCCGGCGCCGGCGTCGCCCTCGGGCTGTGGCCGGTGGTCGGCGACGCGCTCCGCGACGGCCTGTTGGTGGCGCCTTTCGAACAGCGGATCCGGGCCCGCGACGCCCATTACGTCGTCACCCTGGACGGCGGCGAACCCCGGCCAGAGGCCCGGGTGTTCCTCGATTGGCTTATGGGCGAGGCGGCCCGGGACCGTCAGATGGCGGACGCGGCAAGCTAGGAATCCAACCGGCGAGGTGTCCAACGAAAACGCCGGCCTCGCGGCCGGCGCACCTGACGGATGTTCGGGAAGGCCCGTGCAGGTTGAAATGTTCTCCGGTGATTACAGGGACGCCGCCGGATACCGGCAGACGTGGGGGAACTCCGCATTGCGCATTGCGTATTCCGAGAGCGCCAGATGGACGACCGGGCAATCGACCGGGCAATCCTCTTGGGGAGCCGTGCGACCCTTAAAACCGGAGGTGCACCGCTCGCAAAGACCGCATACAACGACATTCATCTTGTCGGCGACATCTTCGAACCTAAGATCACTCATCTTCCGCATTCCCGCCCTGTGAGACTGTCTCCAGTTTGCCAGTCTGGCGAGAATTCACCTATGACAGCCGTCACAGGCGGAAAGATATTTCGCCGAGGCATTGACCCGGCGCACAGACCGCAGGAAATTAGCACGATGAGCCGTATCCTCCCCCTCGTTATGGTTCCGGTATTGGCCTTTGCGCCGGCGGTTTCGATCGATGCCGGCGAACGGCCGACCGTGCGCGGCCCGGCCCGGGTCATCGACGGCGACGAATTGCAGATCGGGGCGTTGAGGATTCACCTCGAGGGGGTTCGGGCCCCGGACGCGGCGGCGATTTGCCGGCGCGGCGCCGGGCGCACCTATGACTGCGGCCGCCAAGCCACGGAATGGCTGGTCAGCGCGACGTTCGGGCGCACCGTCGTCTGCGTGCCGGAGCGGGTCAATTTCACCGACACCATGGGCCGCGCCCGGGCCACCTGCTTCGCCGATGGGCGAAACCTCAACGCCGGACTCGTCGCTGCCGGTTGGGCCCGTGCCGCCGGTGACAATGCCAGCCGTTACGCCAGTATCCAGGCGGCGGCGGAGACGGCGAAACGCGGGTTATGGGCCGATCACTGAGCGAAGGGCGCGGCGTCATGATCGGCGACATCGAGATACTCATCCCGAAAGACCGTGCGGCCGCCGAACGGCTGCTCCGTGACGCGTTCGGCCCTACGTGGCCATATTGGGACGTCGCCAAGCCGCTGACGCCTATGATTGGTTACCCGAGGCTCTTACGGAGGGTCGGGTCTATGGTGTTCGGGACGGAACGTCGTTGATCGGCGTCGCGATCACCATCCGTGACACCGTGGGATGGACGCTGGAACAGGTCGCTGTCGCGCCGCAATGCCAAGGTTCGGGTATCGGGAGCCGCCTCATCGGCCACGTCGAGGTCGAGGCCCGCCGGAGTGGAGCGCGGTTCCTGTATCTCGATACCGCGGCGATGATGACCGACCTTCTCAGGTTGTATAGGCGATTGGATTTCGACGAACGGCGCCGCGGGCTTCCCGAACACGGCCGCGACGGTCACCAGCGTGTCTACATGCGAAAACGTCTTTAGACCGGACTTAGCCGTCGGGCAGGGGGATGAACTCGTCGTCGCCGGGAACCTTGGGGAAGCGGCCCTCCCGCCAGTCGGCCTTGGCCTGTTCGATGCGTTCCTTGCGGCTGGACACGAAGTTCCACCAGATGTGGCGCGGCCCATCCATCCTGGCACCACCGATGAGGACCAGGCGCGTTTCCGTGAGCGCCTTGGCGGTGATGGGAACGCCCGGCTTGAGGACCAACATGCCGCCTTGTTGAAAGGCCTCACCGGCAATCTCGATGTCACCGGAAACCGGGTAGAGAGCCCGTTCCTCGTGAGCCGCATCGATCGGCAGGGACGTTCCCGGCGCGAGGGTGACATCGGCATAGAGCGTGTCGGAAAAGACGTTGACCGGTGAGCGGCAACCCCAGGTCTGACCGGCGACGATTTTCGCCTTCAGGCCGCCGTCCTCTATGGTCGGCAGCTGATCCGCGGCCACATGCTGAAAGGCCGGGTCCGTCTCCTCGTGTTCGGCCGGCAGGGCCATCCAGATCTGCAGGCCGAACAGGGATTTCGGATGGCCTTTCTGGTCGGCCGGCGAACGCTCCGAATGGACGATGCCGAACCCGGCGGTCATCCAGTTGACCGCGCCGGGTTTGATCTCCTGGGTGTAGCCGAGGCTGTCGCGATGCATGATCTGGCCGTCGAACAGCCAGGTCAGGGTCGACAGCCCGATGTGCGGATGCGGCCGTACGTTGATGGCCTGGTCGGGGGGGCAGGGTTGTCGGACCCATTTGATCGAAGAAGATGAACGGCCCGAGCATGCGTTTCTCGCGCACCGGCAGGACCCGGCGTACCGGGAAGCCGCCGAGGTCATGCTCGCGCGGCCATATGGTCAGGTCCACGGGTTCGCAGCCCGTCGCCTCGCCACAAATCGCTCTTTCAGCTGGTTGCCAACTCACGGTCGTGTCCCCTTACCCCTGTCCTGTTTTCTAGGCGGATTAAGTGCGGTTTTCTTGGATTTTTACGCTCGCAGGCCATGGCTGGATCAGTCGGCCGAAATCGCCGTGACGGGACCAAGTTTCCTGCGCCTCGCCATGATTGGGTTTCCGGACCGATGCCGCCTTGTTCAACCATGCACCCTACCCGATCGGATAGTCTGGCCTCCTCCCCGCGGGTGTGGAGACAGCACAGCCGAAATCCTGTACATCGTTGAAAATTACAATACGACTTTGTTGAAACGACGACGTCATTCTTGCCAGGGGGTAGAACCATGTACCGTCGTATCAAGCCATCCCTGTTTCGCCGCGATGGCTTTCGCCAACTGATGTCGGGCCTGACCGGTGCCGCGTTCACGGCTCTCGTCGTGCTCGCCGTATAACACGGCAGCGCAAAGATTGGCCCATAACCGCCTCGGCGGTCATTGGAAAAGAATAGCCGCGAATGCCTCGGCGGCCCTATCGGACCGCCGAGTATCGTAAACCGGTCTCCTGACTTGACGCCTAAACCTGGGCGATCGACTTGCCCTTGGAGCCCAAATCCTCGAAGGCCTCGTCGAGCCGTGCCGCCATGTTGAGCTCGGCCTGGCGCAGCCACTTGCGCGGGTCGTAGAACTTCTTGAACGGCGTCCCGTCGTCCGGGTCGATCTGATACTTGAAGGCCTTCGGGTTCTCGTCGACGAAGTCTCCGACCGCATGGGAGAAGGCGAACTGGGTATCGGTATCGATGTTCATTTTGAACACCCCGTAACCCACCGCCTCGGTGATCTTCGCCTTTTCCGACCCGGACCCGCCGTGGAACACCAGGTGCAGCGGATTGGCGCCGGTGCCGTGGGTCTCGGCGACAAGGGTCTGCGAGTTCTTGAGGATCTCCGGGCGCAGCTTGACGTTGCCCGGCTTATAGACGCCGTGCACGTTGCCGAAAGACGCGGCGACCGAAAAGGAACCGATCGGCGACAGCAGGTCGTAGGCCTGCAAAACGTCCTCGGGCTGGGTGTAGAGTTTGGAGTTGTCGGCCGCCTCGTCGAACTCGCCGCCGACACCGTCTTCCTCGCCGCCGGTGACGCCGAGCTCGATCTCCAGGCTCATGCCCAAGGGCGCCATGCGCTTGAGCACGCGGGCGCATTCATCGAGGTTCCAGTCGATCGGCTCTTCCGAGAGATCCAGCATATGCGAGGAATAGAGCGGCTTGCCGTGTCGTTTGTGGAACGCCTCGCCGTGATCGAGCATGGCCTCGACCCAGGGGATCAGCTTCTTGTTGGCGTGGTCCGTGTGCAGCACGACGCAGATGCCGTAGTGTTCGGCCATCATGTGGATGTGCTGGGCCGCCGACACCGCGCTCAGGACCTTGGCTTGATCACCGTCGGGGAACCCCTGGCCGGCGAAAAACTGGGCGCCGCCGTTGGACAGCTGGATGATGACGTCGCCACGGTTGTTGGCCGCCGCCTCGAGCACGGCGTTGACCGTGTTGGTGCCGGTGACGTTGACCGCCGGCAGGGCATAGTTGCCGGCCTTGCAAGCGGCGACGAGTGTTTCGTAATCCTGTCCGGACACGACTCCTGGTTTCAGGCTCATGCCTTGTCCCTCCTGAATGCTGTTACCGAACTCTCCCCCAGAGAGTCCTTTAGAGAAATACCTCAGACCGTCCCGACAGTCTCACACAATCCTGGGTAATTGTTGTTGATCCAGGACAATAGACCGGCGCCGGCCCCTGGTGATGTGACCGTTTCATGACACCGCGACCAGGGCGGGATCCGGTATCATTTCGCGGATGGTCGGTCGTTCCCTAGGCCTGATGACGGATAATTACGGCTAAGCCGACACTGAGAACGTTCTCGATTGGCAAACCAAAACTGAAGGTTACGCCGCTCGAAAAGTGATCCGAAAAAGAGTAACCCGCGTAAAACAGGCAGAAATCGCGCCTGAAACGCTTCGATTGAAAAATGTGCATCCGTAAATTCGCGACGATTTTCATGGCTCTTGCCGTCTTTCTGGGATGGCTTAGGAACATTGACGCCGCCGACCTTGCCGCAACGCCACCCAACTCAATCCAGGATTTGTACGGCGATGAAATCCGGTTCGATGTCTACCGCGCCGGTGAAAAGGTTGGATTCCATCGCGTAAGCTTTGAATCCGACGAGCGGGGTTTGTCTGTCGACACGGTCTTCGAAATCGAGATCGACTTCCTGTTCTTCACGGCCTACCGGTTCGCCTATCAGTCCCGATCGCTTTGGATCGACGGAAAACTGAGCGAAATCGAAGCAGACGTTGACGACGACGGCACGCCGTTTCGTCTAAACGCGACCGCTGACGGGAACGGATTCACGGTCGAAAGCAGTAACGGTACGGTGAGAGCGGAAACGCCGTTGTTTCCGACCAACCACTGGAACGCAGCGGTCCTCGGCCAGGAGCGGGTCCTCAACACGTTGACCGGGCAGGTCAACAACGTTGCCATTACGCCGGTCGACCGTGTCCGTGTCGAGACGGAACGGGGCGACATCTCAGCCACCCATTTCCTCTATTCGGGCGATTTGGACACGGAAGTCTGGTATGACGACGACGGCCGCTGGGTGAAGATGCGGTTCAAGGCGCGCGACGGTTCGACCATCGATTACGTGTGTCGCCTGTGCCAAGGACCGGCTCGCGACCGGGCCGAGCAATGAAAGCGCGCGGCGAAGCCGCTGGCAACCGGGTCGCCTGGATCACGGGCGCCGGAAAAGGGATCGGCCGGGCTCTTACCTTGCGGCTTGCGAAGGAGGGATGGACGGTGGCCGCGAGCGCCCGCACCGAGGGAGATTTGGCCAGCCTCAAGACGGAGAGCGCCACCAGGCGTGTCCACTGCTTTCCCCTTGATGTCACCGATGCGACGGCGACCGCTGCGACAGTGGCGCAAATCGAGGAACGTTTTGGACCTCTCGATCTCGCCGTCTTGAACGCCGGGACCCACCAGCCTTTTGCGGCGGCGGAATTCACCGTCGAAAAGGTCCGCGGGCTGGTTGAAACCAACCTGATGGGTACGGTCAGTTGCCTTGCGCCACTTATGGAGCGGTTCATCGCGCGGCGCAGCGGCCACCTCGCCGTCGTCGCCTCGCTCGCCGGGTATCGCGGATTGCCGACGGCGGCGGCCTACGGCGCCTCCAAGGCCGGCCTGATCAACATGTGCGAGGCCCTGCGTCCGGACCTGGAAGGCCACGGCGTGACGCTGACCGTGATCAACCCGGGTTTCGTCAAGACCCCGCTTACCGACAAGAACGAGTTCTCCATGCCATTCCTGATCTCCGTCGAGGCGGCGGTCGACCATATCGTCAAAGGCCTGGACAAAGGCGCCTTCGAAGTCACCTTCCCGAAACGTTTTGCGGTCCTGATGAAGCTGTTGCGGGTTTTGCCGGACCCGTTGTTTTTCGCCCTGACCCGGCGGATGATCGGCACATGAACGAAGCCTGCCAGCGCTATTGCCGTTATCTGGAAACCTTGACACCCGACACACTCGATCGGTTGGGCGATTACGTCACTGACGACGTCCGCTTCAAGGGTCCGTTCAACGACGTTAGCGGTATCGACAACATGACCCGGGTTTTTCGCCATATGTTCGACAACGTCGACGGCATCCGCTTCACGGTCGAGCAAGCGCTTTCGGACGACGACCGTTGTCTCCTGGCCTGGCGTTTCGAGGGAAGACTGAGCGGCGAGCCTTGGCGTTTTGAAGGCACCAGTGTCCTCCGCCTGGCCGCCGACGGCCGCGTCTCAGAACATATCGATCATTGGGACTCGGGGCAGGCCTTCTACGAGCGTCTGCCGGTTATTGGATGGTTGCTCCGGCGGATACGAAATCGTTTGGCCATTCGGTGATCATCGAGGCCGGCATCGAAGCGAGTCGGTCGGCCGGCATGAAGGCGAGAGTGACGGTACCGATCTCGACGCCGAGCTTGGTGACCCGGGCCCGGTTGAGGAGGATGCCGGACGGCTGCAGGAACATCCAATCGTTGAAGTGGACCCGAAGCGTCCCGTCACCGACCTTGAGGTCCATGTCGTAGCGCCAGTTGAGCGCGTTGCCATAGGCCTCTGGCCCTCGGCTTTTCCGATCACATCGTCGGCGCGCCCCTCGTAGGTGTGCTGGCCGGTTTTCTCGATGGTCCAGACCCGCCGGTCGCGTTCTCCGTCGCTGTACTCGAAGTGTTCGTCAAGGACCAGTTCGCGGCCGTCCCAGGTGCCGGTGATGTCGACGGTAAATTGCCGGCGCAGTCGTCCGAACCGGTCTTCGAAAATACCCCAGGCTCGGGTTTCGCTCGCGAAGTACTCTTCGATAACCAACCGCGGTGCGGTGTTCTTGAAGTCAGTCGGTTTCATGCTTTCGCATCCACTCAAAACAATCAGCAGAATCGGAACGGCGATCAAACGCATCATTATGCTGCGACCTCCATTGGCTTTCCATATCCACCTAACCTTCGTTCAAGGCGTCGACGGATGATTGCGTGCCTCTCAGGCGTCAACGGAAACCGCCAGACGACCGCGATCGCAAGTACCTTTATTACGACGGGAACCAAGGCGTAGATCACTATGAGACTGAGTATTCCCGTGTCCGTTGGAACCTCCGGATCGAACCCGAGCGCCTCGACCCCGGGCAGGGCCAGTCCGACGGCGGCGGCAAGCGCGAATTTCGTGCTCATGCCCCAAAGCGCGAACTGCAGGCCGGCCCGGGCCCGGCCGGAGCGGAAGGCGCCATAATCGACGACGTCGGCCTGTATCGCCGGTGGCAGCGCCAGGTCGGCACCGAGGGACATGCCTGTAATCAAGCAAACAACCGCAAAGGCGGCCAACGAACCCGGTGGGATCACCGGCACGGCGACGAAGGCGATACAGGCCAGGATCATCGCCCAACACCAGACCCGGTGCTTACCGAAAGTCCGGCTCAGTTTCAGCCATATGGGGATCGCCGCGATCGCCGCAACGAAATAGAGCAATATGAACAGAGGCCGTTGATCGGCCGCGGCACCAAGGCCGAACTCCAGATACAGGAAAAAAAGGGCGGCCGGGATTCCGTTGGCAAGACCGTTGAGGAACCAAGCCGACAGTAGACGGAGGAAGGGCCCGTTGGTGATCAAGGCCTTGACGGCGAGGAGTGGGGATTGTCGCTGCGTCCGGGGCTTCCGGTCTCCCCCGTCACCGCTGTCGGGAACCACCCATAGCATCAAAGGCACCGTGACGCAGCCCAGCCCGATCGCCAGCCAGGCGATGGCTGCTGTCGATTGCGCCTCGGCCCAACCCAGTCCAGCAGTCACCGCGGTGACGGCGCCGGCGCCGACGATACCGAGAAGCGCGAAGGTCTCCCGCCATGAGGTGATTCGGGTGCGTTCGTCGTAGCCGCTGCTCAATTCGGCTCCCCAGGCCATATAGGGAACGGCGAGCATGGTCCATCCTGCATAAAGGACCAGGGACCAGATCAGCAAATAATCTGCGTCGACGGCGGGAGGCGGGCTCAGGATCTGCACCAGACCGGTGCCGGCGATAACGGCGCCGACGGCGATCCACGGTTTACGGCGACGTCCCCTCCAGCCGAAACGGTCGCTGAGCCAGCCGATGAGCGGATCTGTCACCGTGTCGAAGATGCGCGCGATGAGAAGAACGTATCCGGCGGCAGCCAATCCCAACCCCAGAGTGACACCATAGAGCGTCGGCAAATGGATGAAGACGGGGATGGTCGGCAGGGCGACGACGAATGCCGGCAGCGAATAGGCGATCAGAACAGACCGCGCCACCGGTGCCGGCGTTTCGTTCATTTGGCTTCGAGAATGAACTGGCCGACATCGATACGGCCGTGATCGAAACCGGCCTCGCAGTAGCTGAGATAATAGCGCCACATACGCCGGAAACGCTGATCGAACCCGATGCCTTCCAACCGCGACCCGTTCAACAGGAAGGTTTGGTCCCAGCGGCGCAGGGTTTCCGCGTAAGACTCCCCGAAGAACAGGCGGTCGGTCATGGCAAGCCCCGATGCCGACGCCGTGGCCTCCAATACGGATGTACTGGGCAGCATGCCACCGGGAAAGATATAGCGCTGGATGAAATCCGGTGTCCGCCGATAATAATCGAATCGGTTTTCGGCGATCGTGATGACTTGTAAACCGGCCAATCCCCCGGGTTTCAGGCATCGCCGAAGGACGTCGAAATAGGCCGGCCAGCGCTCCTCGCCGACGGCCTCGAACATCTCAATGGAGACGACCTTGTCGAAGGTGCCGGTGACGTCGCGGTAGTCTTGGATACGGATCTCGACGCGATGCGCGAGACCAAGGCGGGCCATGCGGGCCTGCGCATAGGCGGCCTGCTCCTTGGGCAGGGTCAAACAGACAACCGTGCAACCGTATTCGGCCGCCGCGATTTCGGCGAACCCGCCCCATCCGCATCCGATTTCGAGGACCCGGTCACCGGCCTCAAGTCTGAGCTCGTCGGCGAGACGACGGTACTTGCGGATCTGAGCATCGACCATCGGTTCTTCTGAATCCGTGAACAAGCCCGCCGAGTAGGACATGGTGTCATCGAGCCACAATTCGTAGAAGTCGTTGCCAAGGTCATAGTGGTGCGCGATGTTGCGTCGGCTGCCGCGCCGGGTATTGGCCCGGAAAGCGTGCCGCAGGCGGTTGACGGCCCCGACCAGGCGCGACGCCTGCAGGGCGCCGGCCAAAGCCTCGCCGTTGGTGGCACCCAAGGCCAATAGCGACGTCAGATCCGGCGTGTCCCAATCACCATCCATGTAACTCTCGGCGAAACCGATATCGCCGGACAACAGCATTCGGGTGATGACGCGAAGATCATGGATTTTCAACAAGGCCTGCGGACCGTCCGCCGCCCCTTCGAAGGTGCGATGAGCGCCGGACGGAAACTCGACCGTCAATCGGCCGACCTGAAGACAGCCGAACCAGCGGCAGGCCAGCTTCTCGCGAAATCCCACCGGTTCGATTCCGGTGTCGAAATGCCTTGCAGTGCTTGAAAGTGAAGTCGTCATGGGGGGTCTACCGTTTTGCTGGTAAAGGTTGCGGGACGCTGCTGCGGACTGATTCGGACGCCGGTTCGTGGGAAAACACCCCGATGCCCTTCAGCCACAACTTGAGCGCTTCCCAATGAATGCCCGCCATGACCTTGAGCGTCAGCAGCGGAAACCGGATCAGGGTGCGGGCCAGTGTCCACCGGTCGAGTTCGACACGTTTCCCCTGAAAGGAGGCGGCGAGCAGCAATCCTTGCGCATCTTCCTGGCGGATGACCACGTTGACGCCGTCGCCCGGCGGAACGATGCGGAAGTGATAGTCGGCATCCATGCCGATAAAGGGAGAAACATAGAGTTCCTTGCCGCAGTTCTGGCGAATCACGGCGCGCCCGGGATCGTCGACCGGGATGACGTAGGTGTGGCGCTCCTTGAAGGTGTTGCAGACCTCGTACAGGATGGCCGCCAGTTGTCCGTCGCGGCGATAGCAGAAATAGACGCTGAGCGGATTGAACACATAGCCGAATATACGCGGATAACAGAGAAGCCGGATGGGCCCGCCGTCTGCTTCCAAACCGGCTTCACGCAGGCGTGTCTCGGTCCAGGGACGCAACGGTTCGCCCGTTGTCGGCCCATGGTCCCGGTCGTAGAAAGCCAGCGGCGCTGGGCGGTTGTATCGGAAAAGCCCGAACCGGGAATCGAGATCCGTAAGCCCATCCAGATCGAGCAGCATCGTGAACACCGAATAGCGCAGGCGATGGCGTTTCGGACGGAGGCGTTCGTGGACCACCGTACCCTCGTAGATGGCGGAGTAAACCGTCATGCCGCCACCGTGGTCCGCGAGCCGGTGAGGTGTATACGGCCGTTTTCTTCTTCCACCGTCCACGGACGGCGAACGCCGCCCAGCTGTTCTGCAACGGCGAGGCCCGACTGCAACGCGTCCTCATGGAAGCCGTAGCCGAAATAGCTGCCGCAGTACCAGGTCCGCCGATGGCCCTGCAGGCTCCACAGATTGTGCTGGGAATTCAGCGCCGCACGGTCGAAGTAAGGATGGGTGTATTCGAATTCGCGGATCACCGTCCCGGGCGCCGGTTCACGAACCGGATTGAGGGTGACGAACAGTGGATCGGCCGGGTCGATCGATTGCAAACGGTTCATCCAGTAAGTGACGCAGAGCGACGGATCGACGTCGTCCTTACCGCCCTCGATGAAGTTCCAGCTCGACCAGACACGGGACCGTTTCGGCATCAGGCCGGCGTCACTGTGCAGAACGGCACGGTTCTTGGTGTAGCGCCAGACGCCGAGCAGGCTGCGTTCGTAATTGTCGGCGTCGTCCAGCATGCGGAACGCTTCGTCGGCATGGGCGGCAATGACCACGTGGTCGTAGGTCGCCCGCCCTCCGGTATGATCCTCGACGACGACCTTGTTGGCCATGCGCCTGACGGATCGAACGCCGCTAAGGCGGATACGTTCGCGATAGGGTGCGGTCAGCCGGTCGACGTATTCGCGGCTGCCGCCGTCGACGGTGCGCCACTGGGGGCGGTCCTTGACGAGCAACAGGCCGTGGCTGTCGAAAAAGCGGGTGAAGGCACGGGCCGGATAATCCTCCATTTCGGGCGCCGTCGTCGACCAGATGGCCGCCCCCATGGGCAACAGATGGTCGTTTATGAAGGCACGGCTGTATTGGCCCTGGCGGAGGAAATCGCCGAGGCCGAGGTCGGCCGTCCTGGAATCGGTCAGGGCCTCGGGCGCTTCCCGGTAAAAGCGCAGCAGGTCACGCATCATGCGCCAGAACCGCGGCCTCACGACATTCGACCGCTGACCGAAAAGCCCGTTGAGATCGGTGCCGGCGTACTCGAAGGCGCCGTTGCCGAGAGAGGCGGAGAAAGACATCTCGCTTGCCTTTGTCGGCACGTCGAGGTGTTCGAAGAGCGCCGTCAGGTTCGGGTAGTTGCGCTCGTTGTAGACGACGAAGCCGGTGTCGACCGGTATGGGGCCGCGACCGCCTGGGGCATCGACGGTGTTGGAATGTCCGCCGATCCGAGGGTTCTGTTCGTAAACGGTAACCTGGTGCTGCTTGTCGAGCAGCCAAGCCGCCGACATGCCGGCAATGCCGGTGCCGATGACGGCGACGTTCAAACGTCTGCGGTCGGGGGGCGCAATATGGTTCACGGGAATAATCTCGCCTATCTATCTAAACAAAGGAGTAGTCGAATTTCCTTATTCTTTGGAGGGTCTACGAGGGTGTGTATCGATTGGATCACCGGCATGCGAAAAAAGTGGTTGCCTTGGTGATCCGTGGTGCGGTCAACGCCGTATCACGGGTATGGATGTCACACTGCCCCTTCAAAATGCTACGCTGCCGGGGTTGGCGGGAGGACCCGTTTGGCCTCGCGCCGGCCGGGCTCACGACAAACAGACTGCCAGCGCCGAGGGGTGGAAAACGACGATGAACGCAGCGCAGACGCCGAACGGCACGGCCGACAGGATGAACGATGCAATCCTTGCAGTCGCCCGCGTTGAAGATCGTACGGCCTTTCAACAGGTGTTCGAGTTCTTCGCGCCGCGCATCAAGGCATTCGTCATGCGCCAGGGAACCGACCCGCAGATGGCCGAAGAAGTCGTCCAGGAAACCATGGTCAACGTCTGGCGCAAGGCCAAGCAGTTCGACCCGGCGAAGGCTTCGGCTTCGACCTGGGTGTTCACCATCGCCCGGAACCTGCGCATCGATCACCTGCGCAAGGCGACGCGGCCGGAACCGGACATGAACGATCCGGCCCTGGTCCCTGACCCCGAACAACAGGCGCCTGATCGCATCCAGCGGCGCCAGGAAACGGACCGTTTGAAAACGGCCCTTTCGGCATTGCCGGATGAGCAACGCCAGGTCCTGCACTTGGCCTTTTTCGAAGACAAGCCGCACGCGGAAGTTGCGGCTGAACTGAACCTGCCGCTCGGCACCGTCAAATCACGCATCCGACTGGCTATGAAACGGATGCGTGCCGAGCTTGGAGACCCGTTATGAACATTCACCACCACCCGAGCGAAGCGTTACTTTTCGATTACTCGGCCGGCGCCCTCGGCGAGGCCTGGAGTGTGGCCATCGCTACACACCTGGCCCTGTGCCCGACTTGCCGACGGATCGTCTCCGAAATGGAAACCGTCGGCGGCAGCCTTTTGGATTCTCTGACACCTCAAGCTGTTGGCGACGACGCGCTTAACGCCGTCCTCGCCCGTCTTGAGCAAAGTCCAAACGCAGTCGAAACACCAACGCCGCGCCCCGCTCAACAAACAGGCAACGGTACGCCGGTGCTGCCGCAGCCCCTGAGAGGGTATATCGGCGGCGATTTGGAGGCGGTTCCCTGGCGGCGTTTGGGGCTCGGTGCGTACCAATCCGTGATCCCAACCCAGGAAACCGGCGCTTCGGTGCGTTTGTTGCGGATTCCGGCCGGGCGGCCGGTGCCCGAGCACACCCACGGCGGTCTCGAACTGACCTTGGTACTGGCCGGCGCCTTCTCCGATACAACCGGTCGCTACGGCCGCGGCGATCTGCAGGAGGCCGACGAGACCCTCGAACACCAGCCCTATGCCGCCGATGGCGAGGACTGCATCTGCCTGGCGGTGACCGACGCTCCGCTGCGCTTCAAGAGCATTGCAGCCAGAATGGTGCAACCGCTGCTCGGGATTTAGGCGGCACATGGAATTCGCGCCCCCGAATCTGGCAAGTTTCGGGGGTCCCCTTAACGCTGCGGTTATCGGTGCGTCGGGCGGCATCGGCGGCGCCCTCGTCGAACATCTGGCAAAAGCCCCCGCTATCAACCGGCTCCATGCCTTGTCGCGGTCACGCCCGGCCTCGAACCCTGCCGTCGCCGAGTGGATCTCGATTGATATCGAAAACGAGGCGAGCGTCGCCGAAGCGGCGGACGCGGCCGGGAAAACGGGGCCTCTCGATCTGATCCTGGTCGCTAGCGGCATTCTGCACGACGACATCGGTCTCGCCCCTGAGAAGACCTGGCGCGCCCTTGATGCCGGCGCCTTCGCCAAAGTTTTCGCCGTCAACACAATCGGACCGGCCTTGGTCGCCAAACACTTTCTGCCGATCTTGGCCCGTGACCGGAAGGCCGTGTTTGCCGCCCTGTCGGCCCGCGTCGGCAGCATATCCGACAATCAATTGGGCGGATGGCACGCCTATCGAGCCTCGAAAGCGGCGCTCAACATGCTGATCAAGACCTTCGCCATCGAGTTGGCCTACCGTAATCCGAGCGCGTTGTGCATCGGTCTGCATCCGGGAACTGTGGACACGAACCTTTCGGCGCCGTTCCAAGCCAACGTTCCAGACGGCAAACTGTTTACCCCGGCCGCGGCCGCGGCCTCTCTTGTCGATGTCATCGATTCCCTGGATATCGGCGACAGCGGCCGCTTGATCGGTTGGGACGGCCGCGCCATCGAGTGGTGAGCGGGGCCGTTCCGATTCAGGCGAGGAGGCCGACCGTCAGGCACCCGACGACGACGATCGTCAACGGAGCCCTGAGATGCGGGAACCACTGCGGTGCAACACCGCGCCTTCCCAGCCACAGATCGACGGCCAGCATACCGACGAAGGACACGGCCAAAAGCACCAGGCCGCTTCGCGGGTCGATCAACAGGGCCGCCCAGGCGAGCAGTGAAGGGAGGATACTGAGGGTCAGGAGTCGCGAACGCTCGTCTTCCAGCGGTGCCGTTACACCGTTCATAACCCGGCCCCATAGGATGCCGCCGAGGAAGGACAGGATAACGGCTCCATAGCCGAGCACGATCCGGTTCGCCACGTCACCCCATTCCGTTGGCCCGACAACCGGAAGCACCGCACCGGCGACAAATGGGATCAGCCCGCCGGCGCCCAAGACAAAGGCCGCGAAAGGCACGCGGTCCTTTCGAATACTTGCCTTGTCTGACGTCATCGATTCCGTCAGTCCTCAGGGAGCACGGACTCGACGGTTTTGACAACCTTGGACGACGTCGGCGAGGTCGGTGTCGCAAACCAGTCGACCAGTCTTCCGTCCGGACCGACGAGGTATTTGTGGAAGTTCCATCGCGGCGTGGCCATGGCACCCAGTTCAGCCTTGGCCCAACGGTAAAACGGATGCGCATCTTTGCCTTTGACGCGGGTCTTTTCGGTCAACGGAAAGTCGACGTCGAAGTTGACCTCGCAGAACTGCTTGATTTCGGCCTCGGATCCCGGCTCCTGGCCGCCGAAGTCATTTGACGGCACACCCAGCAAGACGAAGCCCTTGTCGCGATAGCGGCTCCATAGGTCTTGGAGATCGGCATATTGGTGAGTGAAACCGCAATGAGACGCCGTATTGACGACCATCACCGCCTTGCCGGCAAAAGACGCCATCGAGAGCGGATCGCCGTCGATGGACGTGAACGAGAAATCGTGGGCCGTCCGGGGTTGCCCGTCGTCCGCCTGAGCGAGACCGGGGAGCAAGAACGCCAAACCGACGACGAGCAAACGAAACATGATCGGAACCTCCGTGTTCCCTCTCGGTATATGGGCAATATCCATGGTTCGATAAATAACCGGACGCGAAGAACGTTGAAATCAGCCCCTGCCGATGTTGGCGAGGAATTCCCGGCGCGTCCGCGAATCATCACGAAACGCCCCCAGCATCGTGCTGGTCACCATGGTCACACCGGGTTTGTTGACGCCGCGCGTCGTCATGCACTGATGGGCCGTCTCGATGACCACGGCGACACCTTCCGGTTCGAGGACGCTGTCGATGGTCTTGGCGATCTGTGCGGTCATCTTCTCCTGAATCTGCAGGCGCCGGGCGTAGACCTCGACCACACGGGCCGGCTTGCTGATGCCGACGACCCGGGTGCGCGGCAGATAGGCGACGTGGGCCTTGCCGATGATCGGCACCATGTGGTGTTCACAGTGGCTGACGAACTCGATATCGCGTAACAGGACCATCTCGTCGTAACCGTCGGTCTCCTCGAAGGTGCGCTCCAGGATCTCGACCGGGTCATCAAGGTAACCGGCGAAGAACTCATCGAAAGACCGAACCACGCGCGAGGGCATGTCGATCAACCCCTCGCGGGCCGGGTCGTCACCGGCGTAGGCAATCAGCGTGCGTACGGCGGCTTCGGCTGCCACTATATCCGGGCGTTGCGACGAGGCCCGCTCCCGTTCGATCTTCAGATCCTCAACGAGGCTGAGTTTTGCTGGTGACATGATCAATCTCCCTGGTCCGTTCGAGGTTGTACTGAATATTTTCTACGAGGCGGACCGAAGTATGGATCACGCCCATTCGTCACCCGCAAAACCCGCATTTTGACGACCCATTGATCCGATCGCCGCTTTTTGTCGTACCCCGGGTTGAGATCATTTTCGCGGAGTGACTGACATGATCATGAAATGGGCTGTTGGCGGAGCAACACTGTTTGTTGCCGGATTTGCCCTCGGTGCCGTCGGTGCCGCCACGGCAAAACGCGGCTACAAATTGGCGAAACGCTACGTCCCGAGACCCTCGACCCCCGCGCGTGAAACCCCGGGCCGGTCTTGATCCGCACAGCCGGTTGACCGGCTGGCGTCAATGCGCCGGTTCATAGCCTGGCGACCGGACGGAATTCAGCCTGCCGCATTCCGCCCCCCGGTCCCTTGATGGCAAAACCGGGAGGTGCGACACTTCGTGGATCGCTTGGCGGGTTTTTTGAAGGGGAGGGCGCCATACGCATCGCCCATATCTCCGATACGCACGTTCGGGCCGACGGCAAGCCGTTCAAGAAGACGGTCGACACCCGGCGCGCGCTCGCGGTCTGCATGGACCACCTGGGCGGCCTCGAGCCCAAGCCGGATGCGGTCGTCGTTAGCGGCGACCTGGCCCAGACGGCGACGGCCGACGACTACCGGATGCTGAAAAGCGCACTCGACGGCCTCGGCGTCCCGGCCTACGTGATTCCCGGCAATATGGACGATCGCAGTGCGGTCCAGGCGGTCTTTTCTGGTGCCGGGTACCTACCGGGTGAAGGGACGTTCCTCCACTACGCCATCGACGACCACCCGGTCCGCCTGATCGGCCTCGACTCCCTTGGCGGCGACCACGACGGGCACCTCTGCGCGGACCGGCTTGTATGGCTCCGGTCCCGCCTCGCCGAGGCGCCCGATCGGCCGACCCTTCTCTTCATGCACCACCCGCCGGTCGAACCGGGAACCGATGAACCCGCTTACGAGGGGGTGGAGGAACTGGCGGGTATCATCGCCGCCAACCGCCAGGTTGCGCGCATCGCCTGCGGCCACCTGCACGAGCGCAGCGAACGGGCCTGGGCGAACACGGTAGTCTCGGTCGCCGCATCGGTCGCCGTTTCTAGGATCGGTCTGGCCCCTTCGGCGGCCATGGATCCCGACGCCTGCCCGGTCTATTCGCTCTGATCGGTGGTCGTAGCATCGGATGACAGCCCCGAGGCGTTTGCGATGATTGATGGAGCGCGGTTTGACGCCATAACCTTCGACGTCTACGGCACCATTCTGAACTGGGAACCGGAAATCGCCGGTTTTCTTGGTGCCTGGGCGTCGTCCAGCGGATTGAACATCGAACAGCCTGAACTGCTCGCCGCCTACGACCGGCTGAGACAGCCCCTCCAAGATGAGCGACCGGCGCTCCGGTATCCCGAGATATTGAGGCGAACGCTTGAAAGGATGGGTGCGGAGTACGGCGTCGAGGTGGCAGACGATCTGCTCGACCGGTTTTCAGGGATAGCGGCGACCCACGAGCCTTTCGGCGATAGTGTCCAGGCCTTGGACGACTTGCGGGCAATGGGGTTCAAGCTCGCCGCGCTAAGCAATATCGACGAGGGATCATTTGCGAAAGCGACCTCGGCGGCCGGGATCACCTTCGACGTCGTCGTCACCGCCGAGCGGGTCTGCGCCTATAAACCCGATCCCGCCCATTTCTGGGCGGCCCTTTCCGATCTCAGGGCGATGGGTATCCCGATGAACAGGGTCTTGCATGTGGCTCAAAGCCTTCGTGCCGATATCGTCGTCGCCAACGCGATCGGGTTGCCGTCGATTTGGGTCAACAGGCCCGGACATATCTTCGGCCGCGCTGGTCGCGGCGCCGAACAGGCCAAGCCCGACTTCGAGGCCGATGGCCTTGCGGCCGTCGCGCGAATGCTGGGATCGAACTGAAACGGCGCCTTGCCGCTTCATGACCCGTCGCGGACCAATCCGTGCGGAACCGTTGGCCGCAGTGTCTGATAACCAGATCGCAGGGAAGCACTCAGCGGACTATTATGGTCCGTTGCCCTCGTTCAAACCATGGGGACGGAATATGCATGGTTCCAAGTTCGATTTTCGCGCTGCCGAGATTACCGATATCGATACGATGTTCGACCTCTATGTGGAGGTTCAGACCATTCACGCGAATGCTGAACCAGAGTTCTGCCGCAAACCACAACGAGATGAGATATTCGAGCAATTCTTCGAAGGCATACTGAAAGATCCTGACCAGCATCTCGTCTTCGCATGTGCCGGTTCGGCCGTGGCCGGATTTTGTCAGTACTTTATGGGGACGCAGCATGGAGGTCTGAGTAGACGGGAGCGCCAAATCGCATTCGTAAACGGACTCGTCATATCCGAAAATTTCCGGCGACAGGGCTGCGGTACGGCGTTGCTTGAGTTTGTGAAGGGCGAAGCCAAGAAACAGGGAATTGCCTCAGTGGGCATCGACGTTTGGTCATTTAACACGGCGGCAAAAGCTTGTTTTTCGCATGCCGGATTTAAGGTGAAGCAAGAATACATGTGGCTTAACCTTTGACGTCAGATCGTGACCAAGAGCGCTCCCGAGGCGTCGATGGATGATCTGTCCGTATACGGCTATAAGCGGACGTCTCGGCCAGGGCGGTTGAACATCCGTCTATGGGATTTTCCAGCTGTGCAGGCAGCCGACTTTCGAGGTCGCCTTAGCGCCTGAAGCGGCCGTCCGATCTCTCAGGTGCGCCATCGGCTTATCGATTCTCGCCTTGAGCGTCACGGAACGGCGATTTCGGCCCAATGGCCGGTTGGGGCGAACGCGCGTTATGTGTCGATGCACAGGCGCAGAGCCCAATGTTCCGTTTTTGTTCTTGAAATCTTGTAGGGATTCTGCTATATTTTCCTATCTTTGGAATTGATCAAGGGCCGTGGTCTATGGCGATCGGACAGGCGGGGTGTAAATACGGTCGGGCGGTACCTGGAATGGCCGGTCAATCCCTAGGCGCGTTGCCGTGGCCATGGTCGCGCCCATTCGTTCCATCGCGGAACAGGACGGACGGGCGGCGGAAAAATTTTCATGGACATCTATGGACAAAAATAGACATTCCGCCGCGACCTCCAGCCCCCGGTCGTGCCCGGCGTTCATCAATGACCGGTCCGGCGATCGCGGTCGCGATGGTTTCCGGCTCACAGACTCTTCAGCCGCTGGTTGGCGGTGAAGGCGGCCTGCAGAACGCGCGTCTGCAGAGGACCCATGGCGACGGTCTTCGGTTCGCTGACCGGCAGCGGCAGATCCGATTCGCTGCCGCCGGCCAGAAGCTCGGCCATGGCCTTGCCGAAGACGGTGCCGGGCGCGATGCCGCGGCCGTTGTAGGCAATCGGCGTGTAGAGCCCGTCGGCGAGGCGATGGATCCGCGGCAGATGATCGGGGGTCATGGCGATGGAGCCGTGCCAGGCCTGCTCGAATTCGACCGGCCCCAGGTCGGGGAACAGGTGCTCGAGCCGGCGCGCCGCCCAACGTTTGGACAGGCCTTGCTCGCCGCCAACGGCCTGGCCCATGGAACCGACGATGAGGCGGCCGAAGGCGTCGCGTCGGAGCGCGAACATGATGGTCCCGGTGTCCCAAATTCCTTGCCCCTCGCGGAGGATGCCGGCAACCCGCTCGCCCAGGGGTTCTGTCGCCAGCTGGAAGAAGTGGATCGTGGTGAAGACCCGCTTCAGCCCGGGCCACAGGTCGTCCGTATAGGCGTTGGTGGCGAGGATCACTCTAGCCGCGCGGACCCGAGCATGGCCCAGATCGAGGACCCAGCTCTTGCCGTCTTTTTGCAGGGATTGCACGCGGGTGCCGGTCGATATCCTGGCGCCGTTGGCCAGTGCTGCGCGGGCCAGGCCGCGGACGTAGCCCATGGGGTTGATGGTGCCGGCGCGGCGGTCGAGGAGGCCGCCATGGAAAGCTATGCTGCCGATCCTGTCGGCCGTCTCCTCGGCCGACAGCAGTTCGACCGGGGCGCCGAGACGCTGCCATTCTCCGGCGCGGTGGGCCAGATCGTCCATACCCTTAGGCGCGTGGGCGGCATGGATGGTGCCGTTGCGCACCGCCTCGCAGCGGATCTGATGGCGTTCGATCAGCGAAAAGACGGTATCCGGTCCGGCCCCGAGACGGTCGATCAAAGCCGAGCCCGCCGCTTCGCCGAGGCGCTCGCGGACGTCCTGGGGCGGCAGCCAGAGCCCGGCGTTGACCAGGCCGACGTTGCGTCCGGAGCCGCCGTAGCCGATTTGCTGCGCCTCGAGGACGTGGCAGACGAGCCCCCGTTCGGCCGCATGCAGTGCCGTCGACAGGCCGGTATAGCCGGCGCCGACGATGGCGACGTCGGTGACCGCATCGCCGTCCAGCGGCGCCGAATAATCCGCTTCTTCCGCCGAGCGGTCCCACAGCGACAGGGCCGGTTTTTTTGTCATGGCGCTACTATAAGCCGCCTTGCGCGCCAACCGAAACGGCCGGCGTTGCGGCAAGGATCTCTGATCGGCGGAGCAGGGGGGTGCGCGGTGTCAGGAAGCCAGCAGACCCGTCGCCGCCGCTGCCGCCGCGCGGCGGATCTCGGCGGCATGGGGCAGGAGCAGGGTGGCCGTGGTGCCGGCGCCGACCTTGCTCGACAGATTGAGGCGGCCGCCGTGCGCCCGCATGATCCCGGCCGCGACGGCGAGACCGAGCCCGGCACCATCCGAACCGGTCGCGCGGCCCTGGTAATAGGCCTCCGTGATGCGGTGCAGTTCGTCCTCGGCGATGCCGGGGCCGCTATCGGAGACGGACACCCAGACCGCCTGTTCGCTGTCGATCCCGGCTTCGACGATGACGTGGCCGCCTGCGCCGGCGAAGGCGAGCGCGTTGGCGACGAGATGGCCGAGGGCCTGCGACAGTTTGTCGAAATCGCCGCCGAAGGTGATCGAGCGGTCGACCGGCAGGCGGTCCAGCGTCGCGCCGGCATCCCTCGCGGTGGCCTCGTAATCATGGATGGAGCCGCGCACCAGATCGGACAGGCGGACCACGTCCCAGTTCAGATAGATGTCCCCTTTGATATAGGTCTCGACGTCGACCATCTGGTCGATCAGTCCCATCAAAGTGGCGCCGGCCTGACGGATGACGCCCAGGTAATAGCCCATTCTCTCGCGGCTCGAGAGGTTGACCAGGCCGCCCAGCATCATGTCCGAGTAGCCGATCACCGCATTGGCGGGTGCCCGGAGCTCGTGATTGACGGCGGCGACGATCTCGGCCTTCGCCGTTTCCGCCAACTCGGCCCTCGCCTGGGCTTTTTGAAGATCGTCCGCCATCCAGTCGCGTTCGTGTTCCAGACGCCGGTACCAAAAATGGGGCAGGACCAGGGCGAGGCCGACGAATACGAGGACCAGCAGGACCGAACCGGCCCCGGCCAGCACGTCGACGGGTCCGGCGGCGATGCCGAAGAGACCGAGCACGGGAGCGGCCAGGAAGAACTCCCAGACAGAGGCGCCTGCCGCCGTCGCTGCCAGGACACCCGTGGTCATGGCGGAATAGCTCGGTTTTGGTGGGCGATGGTTCAACCCGGTCTCCCCATTTCGGCATGGTCTTTATTGTTGGCGGGCAGGGTACCACCGGTGTCGGCGCGGCGGAGAACAATCAAACGAATCGCCGACATAAGATCAACGCCCTGCGCAAATCTGGGGCAAATGGGGTGTTGGTTCGGCTTGGCGTTTCTTAGCTTATGCTATTTTTCGCCTGACGGTTGGGTGGGCCCCATGATTCGGCGGCCGGTAATACGTTTTAGGTTCGCGGCGGTTCCACGACGATGGTCGGGAACTCGCCCGGCGAGGTCACCTCCTTGAGCGGCACCTCCGTCGTCACCGAACTGTGGACGCCGAGCATGTTGATGCTGTGCACGCCGCCGAAGATGTTTTCCGGGTTGGCGAAGAAGTTGCCCGGCGAAAAGAGGGCCGGTGTATGCCACCACAACCGGTAGCCGGCGTCGAACAGCCAGCTGATCAGGGCCGGCGACTTGTCCCGGTTGTCGTTCTCCAGATAGATGTAGGGGCGGAACCGTTCGATGGATCGTTGGGCGCCCTTAAGGACCCGGAGTTCCATGCCCTCGACGTCGAGTTTCAGCAGGTCGAGACGGCCATGCAGATAGCTGTCATCGAAGCGCCGGACCGGTATCGGGATCGTCCCCTCGGACAGCGATTCGAAGCCGATACCGCCGAAATTGTTGGCGACGCGATAGTCGATGGCCGGGAAGCGGACCGTCTCTTCCGCCTCGGCCAGAGCGAAAGGGTAACAATCGACATTCATCATGCTGTTCAGCGCCACCGTCGCACACAGGGTCTGGAAAACCACCGGTTGCGGCTCGAAAGCGACGATGCGTCCGGAGAGGCCGGCTTGCTTGGCCATGCATACGGTATGGGCGCCGACGTTGGCGCCGACCTCGGCGACGAAAGAACCGGGACCGCACATCTGCTTCAGCAGGTCGAACTCCTGCTCGCAGTATTCGCCGTACTCGATCAACGAGCGGCCGACGTAGGCGTCGTTCTCGTTGACCACATAGACGGCGTCGCGACCGCGCACGATGCGGTTGAAACCGCCGAAGCCGAGGGTCTTGTCGCCGTCGTCGCTCATTGCCCAATGACCCGCCAGTCGCCGCGTTCGAGGGGGCCGGGATTGTCGTGCCGAAAGGAGCTGAACACCAGCCCCGAAACACCGGGTGCCGAGAGGATATCCGACTCCGCCCTCGGGTTCCGGTCGTGCCACTGGCGGGCGACAAAGAGGTCTACAGGTTGACCGGTGAGAGCCGGTCCGTAGTCTTCGCTGAGCTGTTCGGCGAGCGATGCCATACCCGATCCGTCGAGGTGGTTCTGCAGGTAGCCCTTGCCGCGGTGCATGGGCCACAGGTCAAGCCACATGGACGGGCAGCGGCTCGAGTTCTGGTCGATAACGAGATGATCGATCGTCCCTTCAGCGACCCAGCGCCGCCATTCAAGTGGCCAGTTGCCGAGCGGCGGTCCGATGATGTCGCCGCGCGGGATGCCGACACCAAGCCTGACACCGGCCTGACTTGTCTCTTCCCGCAGTTCCTTCAGGAACCGGTTTAGATAACCGCCCAACAGGTGCCGCCATAGGCCGCGATCGAAACCGTCGGCATCCCATTCGCGCCCCGTCAGCGACTGGTAATCGGCGAGCACGGGTCCATTGAAGCCGAACTGATCGGCGTCATCAGGCGGCTTCGACTGTGAGCGCAGGCAGACGAACAGACCGTCGAACGCCGTGCCGTGCAGGAGATCGAGGTACTCATCAATGAAATGACGGCGCACTTCCGGGTAGGCGAGACAGAAGACACCCCACTGCGGGGTGCCGTCGCGGTCGGCGATCAGCCACTCGGGATGGTCGCGGCAGAAATCGCTTTGCCAAGCGACGTCACGGCCGTGTTCAGCATTGTGATAACTGACCTGCCGTTCCGCCGGTCCCGGCAGCGGCCAGCCCTGATCGAACAACGTCACATAGAGCCAGGCCTCGAGCCCGGCCGCATGAACCCGGTCGGGAACCACCGTTCCTTCGTCGAACGGAAGCGCGGCAGCATCGCGCCCGGCGACGGTCCGCCCGTCGGCATGGCTGACGGTACCGGCGAAACTCTCGCGCATGGTGCGCCAATGGGCGGCCCCAGCATTCAATTCGTCGCGCCAGCCGGCCAGGCATTCATCGAGGGCATCCGTTGCGGCCAACCGTCCCGCTCCCTCGCCGAACTGCAGGTGATCGCCCCAGGAGACGCTGACGATATTCGTGCCGGTCACAGGGCTTCACCGTCAAACCAGAAGGCATAGAAACGGGACCGGCACATCTTCAAACGCAATTTCACGGGCCGCCCTTTAGGTATCCGCAGGCCGGATTTCCAGGTGACGGGAATGGCCGTTCCGTCGCGGCGTTCGATGCGTTCCGATACGGCCAGGGCCTCGCCGGTATCCACGGCCTGACACTCGATCTCGGCCCAACCATGGGCGGCATCAAGATTGATGAAGAGATCGGATCCCGTCGCCACGAGCGGTCGCGTCAACAGGTCGGCGGGCCAGTGGCCGGCATCCAGGCTGGCGAAACCATCGAGGCGAAGCCGCGCCAACCCGACAGCCGAACGCTGGTAGCCCACGTCATCGTGGCGGACGTTGATGCCGCCATAGTAGATCCAGATTTCGCCGGGTGCCGACGCGGGCGAAACCAATGGTTCAGAGGCGGCATAGACGACACCGGCATCCCAGGACCCGCTGTTTCCGGTCCCAAGCAAGACGCGGCGCTCGGCGGCTCGGCTCCAGGTGGAGCCGCCTTCGTCTTCGGCGGCCAGTTCGATCTCAACCCGTTTGTCGTCGGGTGCGTTTCGGTAGACCCAAACCAGGCCGAGGCGGTTGCCGTAGTAGTCGAAGCCGCTCATGCCATAGAACTCGGTTCCCGGCGGATCGCGCCAGTCGGGTTGCAGGACCACCCGTGGTTCCGACCATTTAAGGAAATCCGGGCTTTCCGACAGTCCGATGACACGGAAATGACGATCCTTATGCCGACTGGTCTTGACGAAGGCGCGGTATACGCCGTCCTCGCCCCTGAACATGGCGGCGGCGTCGCAGGGGCCACCGGCGACCGGTCGCGGGTCGACGAGACGCCACGCAAGGCCGTCGTCGGATAAAGCCGCGAACAGACCCTCGCCGGGAACCGGGTGCCACCCGGGCACCGCTTTCGTCGGTGGAAAAGGCGAACCCAACCGGTCGAAGTCGGCGGCCGACATGGCGCCGAAAAACAACATCTTGTAACGCTCGGCCGGATTACCGTCGTCGTCGATGACCACCGCCGGCGAGAAGAGATGGCTGCGGTCGCCGCCGAGCATCACCAGGTTGGTTGGTCCGACGCCATCAAATTGAAGGCCGCTCAGGGGCTTTTCCCAGGTGATGCCGTCGCTGCTGACCGCATGACCGACGCCGCCGCCGCGCCAAGGCTGATCGGCAACGCCGTAGATCTGGTACCACATGCGCAGGCGTTCGCCATCCTCGACGACACTGCCGTAACAAAGAACGCCGCCGCTTTCCCACGGCAGCAGCGGTTCCAGGATCGGGTTGGCGGGATCGCGCGTCGGCGTGCCAATGGCCCAGCTGATGCCGCAGGTCTCTTCGATCCAGCGGTCGTCGACGAAGAGGTATTTCCTTGGCTTCGAAGGCCTGCTTGGCATGCGTTCCTGCGCCCCCTTGTTGTGCCTATCCGAGCTTACACCATGGAAGGCCGACTGGGCGCGGGCTCATTCCTCGAAGTAAGCGAGGTACCACTCCATGTCGCCTTCCGAGATCGGAAAGGAACCGTCACCGGGGTCGGTGAGCATGCTTTTCGCGGGAACGTTGGCGACCCGGCGCTGAACCATTTCAGCCGTCTCCATGCTGAGCTTGGCCTTCCAGATAACGGCCAATACCGCCTTGCCGCTGTCGGAACCGAGAATGCGCTTGACGATTTCCTCGTCCATTTCGGAGGGCAGGGCGAGGGCAGGGGGATCAAGGTGATGTCGCCTTTCTCGATGGCCTTCTGCAAATGTTCCTCGGTCAGTTCGCCCTTTTCGAGCATCTCCTTGGCCCGGTCCATCGGCTCCGGTTTGCCTTCGCGCTCGTAGTCTTCGTCATCGCCTTCGATGCGTTCGCGCACGTGCTGTCGCAAATCGCGGGCGATCTCCGCCGACAGGCCGTGGACTTCGATTAGGCGGTCGACCATGGCGGCGCTGACGAAGGTGGCGATGCGTTTGATCGTGTGCAGCGACAGGTTCGAGCGTTCGATCAGCGGGCGGTGCCATTCGGGCGTGTTCTCGGCGTTCATGCCGATGACGTCGGTTGTCTTTTGACTGATTCGAGCCGTCTCGTTCTTCAAGAGCTCGGTGACCGCCGTCTTGTCCAAGGTACCGGCAACGGCGGCAGAGGCGTCTTCGCCAAGCTCCTTGCGCCTGGCCACCGCCATCAGTGCCGCCCCCTGGATGCCGCCGGCAATGATTTGGACCAGTTCCTGCTCGGTCAACAGTGGCGAGTATTCGAGGATCGGTGCGGAAACGATCTCCTCGACATCATGGGCCAGTTTGGTCACCACCGGTTTCGGGACCGTGTCGAGCGTCTTGATTTCTACGGAGATGATGGCCCGCACTTCCGGCAACTCATCGTTGGCCAGAATTTCGAGGACCTCGAAGGTCATGTCGGTGAGGCGTTCGTTTTCCTGTTCGGTAAGGGTCGGTATCAAGCGACTGATCTTGTAGGCCAGTTCGGAACGGACTTCGGCAAACGCGTCCTTGGCCAGGATTTTGTCGGCCTGCAGCGGCGTGCCGTCATTGGCGGCGATCTCCTTCCTGACCTCGACCGCTTTGTCTTCGGCCAGGTAGTAAAGCAACTCCGGTTCCAGGTCGGCGTGGGTGGCCAGTTGCGTGCGCTCCGCCACCGAGCCTTTCGAGGCGATGACCTTCGCCTCTTCGTAGGACGGCCGCGGGCCTTTCGCCTTGCTGACGCCGATGCTTCTGAGTACCCACTCGAACATGTATCCCCCTGGCCGCCATCAGCGCTGACGGCGGTACGCGGATGAATTGGTACCCGTATTTTTGGCGGAACCCCCGTTTAGGATCAAGGGGTGAGGCGCCACCCGCGGTCAGGCGTCGCGTTTGGAGCCCCCGTGGCAAGCCGGTGACGCCATGGTGCGGCCTTGGCGTTCTTTCCATTCGTCGGCCGTGTAGGTTTCCATGGAGAGCGCATGGACGGCTGTCCTCAGCTCGTCTGCGAGTACTCCATTAACCTTTTGGTGGCGCGCCACGCGGCTGGCGCCGTTGAACGCGTCGGAGACGATGATCAGTTTGAAATGGCTTTCTGACCCGGGCGGCACGCTGTGCATATGGCTCTCGTTGAGAACCTCGAGATGATTGGGTGCCAGGGCTTCGCTCAGCTTGGTTTCGATCGTCGATTGCACGGACATCGGCGTTTTCCTTTTAAAACGGATCTTCCGATCAATATAGGCAGCCTTGTTGCCGTCGCCAACGGCGCGACATCAGGTGCCGCCGTCAACGGCCTGCCATGCGAAAATTGCAGATGTGCTCCGCGATCTTGGCGCGGGTGCCGGATATCGAAAGCCGACTAAAGTTCTTCCGGTCGTGAGGAACCAAACCCCGAGGGCTGGGCGCCATGCGCCTGATCAATCTACCGCTGGCAAACGGCGAGTTGAAGACGCCGCGCAAGGCTACGTTCGCGGCGTTGTTCGCCATGATCGCGGCCGTCCGCGCAGTGCTCGTCACCGCCTTGCCGCTCGAGGTTTATGCCGTCCTCGGTGACGTGCAGAAGGTAAGCGTGCTCTACACGACGGTCGCCGTCGTCGGCTTGATCGGCGCCCTCCTCGTGCCGGCACTGGTCGCCCGCTTTCGGCGCCGTTGGGTGTTTTCGCTTGGCGCCCTTTCGGCGGTCGTTGCCGCCGGTCTCTTTCTGAACGGCGGATTACCTTTTTTGATCGGCGGCTTGATCCTGCAGGCATTCGCGCTGACCGCCATGGAAGTGACGTTGAACCTGTTCCTGATGGACTACGTCCCGCGAAAGGAGCTCAGTCGCTTCGAACCCTTGCGCATTTTCGTCAGTGCCGGCGTGTGGACGCTGGCGCCATGGTCCGGAGTGCTCCTGCGCACCGAGGTCGCGGTCGGCGCTCCATACGTCGCCATGGCGACCATGGCCGTCGCAACGCTCGGCTTCTTCTGGTATCTGAGGTTCACCGACGATCCCGCCGTGCGCCCGGCCCGCAAGCGACCGGTCAATCCGCTCAAGCACCTGGGGCGCTTCTTTCGTCAGCCGCGCCTGGCCCTGGCCTGGGGACTCGCGGTCGGCCGGGCCGGATGGTGGTACATGTTTTTCGTTTATGCCCCAATCCTGGTCGTCCATCTCGGTTTCGGCGAGGAACGGACGGGCATGGTCGTTTCCGCAGGCATGGCCTGCGTCTTCGCCGTGCCGATTTGGGGCCTGGCGGCCAGGCGGTGGGGAGTCCGTAAACTCCTTTTCGCCGGATACCTGTTATCGGGTGTCGCGACGTTCACTGTCGCCACGGCTTTCGGCACACCATGGTTGGCCGTGACCTTGATGATCGGCGCGGCCTTGGCGACGTCGCTGATCGACGGCGCCGGCAACGTGCCATTTTTCCGGGCCGTCCACCCCTATGAACGCCCCGAGATGACATCCGTGTTCACGACATATCGAGACTTCGGCCAATTGGCACCGCCGGCGGTGTTTTCGGTGCTTCTGCAATCTTTCCGCCTTCCGGCGGTATTCGCCGCCGCCGCCGTCGGCATGGCCGGACTGGCCTGGTTGTCCCGTTTCATTCCGCGCCGCCTCTAGCGGTTGGTGGAGCCGCTGCCTACCCGATATCGCGAGTACCAAAAACGCTAGACCGGACCTACCCTTAAAGGTAGTTTCGGGTATCATGTCGGAAACGCCACCCGCTGTCGTCAACGTCGTCCTCTGTGATAAGTCACCCCTGGTCCTATCCGGGCTGGTCCAGTTGTTCGGCGATAGCGACGAGTTCAGGGTCGTCGCCACCGCTGCCGACGGCGAACGGTTCCTGGAAGCCGTCGGCAAGTTCGATTTTGATATCGGCGTAATCGGTTGGAAAATGCCTTACATGGACGGCCGCGAGGTGCTGCGTCGCTTGGCCGAACAGGCCGACGCTCCGCGCATCGTCATATATACGGGTGACGGCGGCGCCAGCGTATCACGGCAGGCGATGATCGAAGGTGCCGCCGGATTTTGCGCCAAGGACGAAGCGCCAGAACGTCTGGTCGAGACGGTTCATGCCGTGGCTGCCGGCCGGATGGTGTTTCCCTTCATGGATGTTCGCGCGGCCTTCGCTGATCCGCTCGAGAGCCTGACCGATAGGGAATCCGAGTTGCTGAAGGCGCTGTCCGACGGGCTGACCAACGCCCAAGTCGCCGAGCGCATGGGGATATCGCTGAACACGGTCAAATTTCACCTGAAGAACCTCTACGACAAGCTCGACGTCAGAAACAGGGCTCAAGCCGTGGCCCGGTACCTACATGGCCCCACCTGAAGGGGTAGTAATTCTCCACCCGGAAGAGAACGCCGAACCGTCCTGCGGTGTGTTTCGAGGAAAGGACCGATCATTACATTCGCTTTTTCTTAATTGTTGATTTCGTTCGTATCCATTGACTTCGCAATACTCCGGATTTGCCCGAGCATTCTCGATGCCGAAAAACCGATCCATAGACCGTCCGATCGTCCTCGGCATCGTCGGCGACTCGGCTGCCGGCAAGACCGCGCTGACGGCGGGAATAGCTGAAATTCTTGGGCCCGAGCGCGTCGTTACTATCTGCACCGACGATTACCACCGTTTCTCCCGGTCCGAACGGGCGCGGCTCGGTCTGACGGCCTTGGACCCGCAGGCCAACTACGTGGATATTCTCGAGCAACATATCTGCCTGCTCAGGAGCGGTCAGCCGATCCTCAAACCGGTCTACAACCACAACGGCGGATTTCTCGATGTGCCGGAATACGTGGAGCCGCGCGAATATGTCGTCGTCGAGGGCCTGCTCGGTTACAGCACCAAGGGCATGCGCGATTGTTTCGACGTCAAGGTCTATGTCGAACCCCGAGAGGACTTGCGGGTCAAGTGGAAGATCCAGCGCGACACGACGGAGCGGGGCTATACGGAGGCGGATGTCAGACGTGTATTGGACCGGCGCTCCAGTGACAGCGCGAGTTTTATTCATCCGCAGCGGACCTTTGCCGACATCGTCGTCAATTTTCATCCGCCGCAGGCGAACAGTGAGGAGATGGGCGCTCACCTCAATGTCTGTCACGCCTTGCGGCCAACGCTGCCGCATCCGGATTTGAGTCCGATCATCGATATCGGCACCAAGAGCGGAATCCGCCTTGACCTGTCGCGCGATTCCGACGGCAAGCCGGTCGATGTGCTGCAGATCAGGGGCGACCTGGATGACGATACGGCCGCCGGCGTCGAGGATTTATTGTGGAACCTCATCCCCGAAGCGGCGCACCTAAGGGACAACGTCGGGCACTTTCGGAACGGCAGTGAAACCGATCTCGTCAGCCATCCGCTGGCCCTGTCGCAACTGATGGTGACCTACCACGTGGTCAAGGCCGCCCTCGGCCATCACGCCGTATGAGAGAAGGCCACACGATGATGCAGAACATACGCCCGATTCAACCTGGACATTTTCCAGTTCATTGGTGACAACCCCATTGCGAGGAACCAAGGAGTAGACCCCATGACTCAATCCCAATTGGCCGAAGACACGGCGCTCAAGACCAGCGTCAGCCACACCGATATGGCGAACGCCATCCGCTTCCTGTCGGCGGACGCCGTACAGAAAGCCAATTCCGGCCACCCCGGGATGCCCATGGGCATGGCCGACGTGGCGACGGTTCTCTTTTCGCGATTCCTGAAGTTCGATCCGAAAGCCCCCGAATGGCCGGACCGCGACCGCTTCGTCCTGTCCGCCGGGCACGGGTCGATGCTCATCTATTCGTTGCTGCACCTGACCGGCTACGAGGATATGACGCTCGATCAACTCAAGGATTTCCGCCAGCTCGGATCGAAGACAGCGGGCCACCCGGAATATGGCCACGCGCCGGGGATCGAAACGACCACGGGGCCGCTGGGGCAGGGGATCACCATCGCCGTCGGCATGGCGCTGGCCGAGCGATTGATGAACGCAAGATACGGTGACGCCGCTGTCGACCACCACACCTACGTCATCGCTGGCGACGGATGCCTGATGGAGGGTATCAGCCACGAAGCCATTTCCATGGCCGGCAACCTGGGCTTAAGCAAGCTGATCGTTCTGTGGGACGACAACAGCATCTGCATCGACGGCCCGACGGACATGACGGTCGCCGACGATCAGTTGAAAAGGTTCGAGGCCTGCAACTGGGATGTCGACTCCATTGACGGCCATGATCCAGACGCCGTTGCTGCCGCCATTGAGCGTGCCAAGGCTTCCGGCAAACCGTCTCTGATCGCCTGCAAGACGGTAATCGGTCACGGTGCGCCCAACAAACAGGGCACGGCGGCGACCCACGGCGCGCCTCTCGGCGACGATGAGATTGCCGCGGCCCGTGAAAAGATGGGTTGGTCGCACGCGCCCTTCGAACTGCCGGACGACGTCGTCGCGGCGTGGCGGGCCATCGGAGAACGTGGATCCGGTGCTCATGCCGCCTGGACCACCTATGTGGCGGCGATGGACGATGCCCTCAGGGGCGAGTTCGAACGGGCGCTCAGCGGAAGATTGCCCGAGGGCTGGAGCGACGCCCTGAACGGCCATAAAAAGCGCTGTGCCGAGGAACAGCCCGGTTGGGCGACGCGCAAGGCTTCCGGCGAAGCGCTCGCGGTCCTGACGGACGCCGTTCCTGACCTGATTGGCGGTTCCGCCGACCTGACCGGTTCGGTCAATACCAAGACCCCGTCGACGGCGCCGATCACGGCCGACGATTTCTCGGGCCGCTACATCCACTACGGGGTTCGTGAGCACGGCATGGCCGCGGTGATGAACGGCATCGCCTTGCACGGTGGGCTCGTTCCCTACGGCGGTACATTCCTGGTCTTCGCCGACTACATGAAAGGCGCCATGCGGTTGTCGTCCTTGATGAACCAGCGTGTCGTCTATGTTCTCACCCACGACTCGATCGGACTTGGCGAAGACGGACCGACCCACCAGGCGGTCGAAACAGTAGCCATGCTGCGGGCCTTGCCCAACTTTAAGGTCTTCCGTCCCTGTGATGCCGTGGAAACGGCGGAATGCTGGGCCTTGGCGCTGGAAAGCGAGGACGGTCCCTCCGGGATGGTGCTGACCCGTCAGGGTGTGCCGGCCCAGCGCACCGACCACACGGACGAGAATCTGTCGGCGCGCGGTGCCTATGTCCTGGCGGAAGCCGAGGGTGGCGATCGCAAAGTGACGCTAATGGCGACCGGGTCCGAGGTTTCCATTGCCATGGCGGCCCGTGAGACCCTGCAGGGAGAGGGCGTGCCGACCGCCGTCGTCTCGATGCCCTGCTGGGAACTCTTCGACGAACAGGACGAGGGTTACCGGAAACAGGTCCTGGGTTCGGCGACCGTTCGGGTCGCCGTCGAGGCCGCCGTTCGCATGGGCTGGGACAAGTATATTCGCCACCACGGCGGGTTTGTCGGCATGGACGGTTTCGGTGCCTCGGCGCCGGCCGGCCAATTGTTCGAGCACTTCGGCATCACCGCGGACAACGTGGTGGCCGAGGTCAAGGCGCGCCTGTAATCAATGCGCCCGTAGAGGATGGCAAGAAACAAAACGAAGTTGAGTTTAGGAGTATGAGATGCCGATCGTATCGATGAGACAACTTTTGGACCACGCCGCAGAAAACAACTACGGCCTGCCCGCATTCAACGTCAACAACATGGAGCAGGTAAAGGCCATCATGGAGGCGGCCGAGGCGACCGACAGCCCGGTCATCCTGCAGGGTTCCGCCGGTGCCCGGAAATACGCCGGCGAGCCGTTTCTACGGCACCTGATCCTGGCGGCGATCGAGGCCTTTCCCGATATTCCGATCGCCATGCACCAGGATCACGGGACCTCGCCCGGTGTCTGCCAGCGTTCGATCCAATCGGGCTTCAGTTCGGTGATGATGGATGGCTCCTTGAAGGAAGATGGCAAGACGCCCTCGTCCTACGACTACAACGTTGACGTCACCGCCAAGGTGGTCGACATGGCCCACGCTTGCGGCGTTTCCGTGGAAGGCGAGTTGGGCTGTCTCGGTTCCCTCGAAACCGGCGAGGCCGGTGAGGAGGACGGCGTCGGCGCCGAAGGGGTATTGAGCCATGATCAGCTGTTGACGGACCCGGAAGAGGCGGCGCAGTTCGTCAAGGCGACCAACGTCGACGCGCTCGCCATCGCCATTGGAACCAGCCATGGCGCCTACAAGTTCACCCGGCCGCCGACCGGCGACATCCTGGCCATCGACCGCATCAAGGAGATTCACGCGCGCATCCCCGACACGCACCTTGTCATGCACGGATCCTCGTCCGTTCCCCAGGACTGGCTGAAGATCATCAACGATCACGGCGGGGACATGGGGCAGACCTATGGTGTTCCGGTGGAAGAAATCGTCGAGGGCATCAAGCACGGTGTGCGCAAGGTCAACATCGATACCGACCTGCGCATGGCGTCGACCGGATCGATCCGTAAGCACCTGCATGACAATCCGTCGAACTTCGATCCGCGCAAGTACTTCGCCGAAGCCTCGAAGGGCATGACGGAGATCTGCAAGGCCCGCTACGAAGCATTCGGCACCGCCGGCAACGCCAGCAAGATCAAGGCTATGTCGCTGGACGACATGACCCAGCGCTACGCCTCCGGCGAACTCGATCCGACCGTTCACTAAACCACAGGTTCGATCTTCGTGCCTGTCGACAAGAACAACAAGGAAGGGACACGTAATGGCTGACATCAAAATCGCGCCGAGCATCCTTTCGGCCGACTTTGCCAAACTGGGCGAGGAAGTCCGCGCCATCGACACGGCGGGATGCGACTACGTCCACATCGATGTGATGGACGGCCATTTCGTGCCCAACCTGACTTTCGGTCCGCCGATCATCCAATGTATCCGGCCGCACACGGAAAAGGTCTTCGACGTGCACTTGATGATCAATCCGGCGCAGCCGTTCCTCAAGGACTATGCGGACGCCGGCGCCGATATCATCACCGTCCATGCAGAAGCCGACCCGCACCTCGACCGAAGCCTCCAGTACATCCGCTCACTCGGCAAGAAAGCCGGCGTTTCCCTCAACCCGGCGACGACGGAAGCGATCGTTGAATACGTGCTCGACAAGGTCGACCTGATCCTCGTCATGTCGGTCAACCCGGGTTTCGGCGGACAGAGCTTTATCCCGTCTCAGGTCGAGAAGATCCGGCGCATCCGAGAGATGATCGGTGACCGCCCGATCGAGCTCGAGGTCGACGGCGGCGTCAACTCGGAAACGATCCGTGACGTGGTCGAAGCGGGTGCCGACGTTCTCGTCGCCGGCAGTGCCGTTTTCAAGGGCGACGATTACGCGGCGACGATCGGTGTCCTGCGGGATGCGGTCGCCGATTTGTGAACCGTATTACGATCCTTGCCGGTGCTTGCGACTCGACCTGGAATCGTAATAGTTTTAGGCGTTTACGGAAACTTCACAGAATTTGTGTAATTCCTAATCAACTCGATTCGTTACCTCCTGGGGGACACCCTTGACCCAAATGAGCCTTGTTCGCGACAGCCTGCAAGCCCGCGCTCCAATCGGCGGCTGGTCGGCACAGCGCGTCAGCCGCTTGGGCTACCAGCATCTGATCAACACCACCTCCCAGATGAACTTCTATTACTTCTGGGAGAAACGCTGGTTCTTCCTGGCCATGGCGCTCGGTTTCTTCATGCTGACCCTGCCGTTGCCCAGCGGGTTGAGCCAGGAAGGGATGATCGTACTCACCATGTCTGTGGTCGCGACGATCCTGTTCGTTACCGAACCGGTGCCGCTGCCGACGGTGGCGCTTTTGATCGTTATCGGTCAGGTCCTGATGCTGGGCATCGATTCATCCGACGTGGCGCGCAGCTTGATGACGGATTCCGTGCTCTTCATCATGGGGTCTTTGATGCTGGCGGTCGCCGTCGTCAAACAGAAACTCGACAAGCGGATCGCCTGGTTGATCGTCCGCGTGACGGGCACACGCACGTCGCGTATCTGTTTCGGAATTTCGGTGGTTTCCGGCCTGCTGGCGTCCTTCGTCGGTGAACACACGGTCGCCGCTATGATGCTTCCTGTCGGCATCACGCTGATCACACTGACCTCGGACGAACCCAAGAAGGTTCGTAACCTGGCTGCGGTGTTGCTGTTTTCGATCTCGTACGGCTGTTCGGTGGCCGGTATCGGAACGCCCTCCGGCGGTGCCAGGAACGCCATTATGATCGGCTATTGGAAGGAATTCTTCTACGATCCGTCCAATCCGGAGACGCATCGGTTTATCATCGATTACCTGAAGTGGATGGTTTACGCCTATCCGATGTTCCTGCTGCAGCTGCCGCTCGTCACCTTCATTTTGTTGAAGACATTTAGGCCCGAGTACCAGAACCTGTCCCGCGCCGTTGCCAAGCTGCGCGCGCAGATGCAGGCCGAAGGGGCGATGAAGCCGGGCGACTGGGTCGCCATCGTCATCTTCTTCATGATCCTGATCGGCTGGATCTTCTTGTCCTCGAACGTCGGCATGGGAACCATCGCCATCATGGGCGCGGCGTTGTTCCTGATCGCCGGCCTGGTTCGTTGGGAAGATGTTAATTCGGGCGTCAACTGGGGTGTCGTCCTGCTGTATGCCGCTGCCATCTCTCTTGGTGTGCAGATGAAGAACACCGGAGCCGCCCAATGGGTGGCGGAGAGTTTCATCGCTTTGCTGAGTCCCGTCGGCGCTGACGAAGGATTAGGCCTTTGGGCGGCGTTATCCGCGTTGACGACGCTGGTCACCAATACCATGTCCAACGGTGCCGCCGTCGCCGTTCTTGGTCCGATCGTCCTAAAGGTTGCTGTCGTGGCCCAGGAAGACCCCATCATCATCGGCTTCATTACGGCGGTCTCGTCGGCCTTCGCCTACCTGACCGTGGTCGGAACACCGGCTTGCACCATCGTTTACGCGTCGGGGTATCTGAAAACGACGGACTTCCTTAAGGTGGGTTGGCGAATGGCGGTTATGTCGATCCTGTTGATGCTGGCTGCGGCTTATGTTTACTGGCCGATGATCGGGTGACGATCGCGCTTATTAAGGTCGAACCATAATGATTGGTCTTCCCAAGCGACAAATCGACGAAGAACTTGAGGAGTTGCGCGAACAGCGCCGCAATCGCTTCCGCATTCTCGTCTGTGTCGACGGATCAGACGAATCTTACGAGGGCATACGCTACGCCGCTCAAATCGGCAGTTCGAAGGAGTGCGACATCATTCTCCTTTATGTGCGGCCGATCGACCAGGGCCTGCGAACCGGTGGTCTGCAAGTCCGCGTTGCGCGCCAGAACATGCTCGAATGGGGTTTGGAATTGCCCGGGATCCAGTACCTGAAACGGGGCATGGAAATGCTGGTCGAGCAGGATCGAGTCGGTGAGGAATGGGACATGGTCTCGACCCATACGGACGTCTGGGGCGACCCGCTGGGCGATAACAAGATCGAATACCGCCACGAAGGTGGCCGGACCATCGTGCTCAAACTGAAGACGGCACCGGACCCGGCCAGCGGCATCCTCGATCAATATGAACTGGGCCCCTACAACCTGATCATCATGGGGCCCCCGAATAAGTGGTATGGCGGGCTGACATCGCAATGGAACGCCGGGGTCGCCCAGAAGGTGGCCTTCCTCGCGCCTTGCTCTGTGATGATCGCCCGCGAGATCGTCGGCAAGATTGGCCACGGTCACTTGGTCTGTCTCGACGGATCATCGCAGTCTTTCGAAGCGGTGAGGCGGGATGCCGTGCTCGCCCATCATTGTGGGGTCGCGCTATCGATCCTGAGCGTCGCGAAAACGCATGCCGACGAGGCGCAGGCCGCAGAGCACTTGCGCGACGCCAAGGGAATGCTTGCCGAAATGGGTCTCAAGGTGAAAGAGACATTGATCCGCGTCGGTGACCCCGTCGAGCAAATCGTCGACGTTGGCAGTGATTATTCGGTGGTCGCGGTGTCCGGAGCCGAAAAATCGCGGTTCCGGCGGATGGTCAAGAAAAGCGTCGCGTTTTCGGTCATGGGGTCATCCGATACGACCGTGCTTAACATCCGCTAGCCGTTGACGCCCGGCAGGGAAGGTGGGCGGCACGTTTAGACGATCGCGTCGATGTCTTCCTCGGAGAGCCCGCCCGGAACGATCGTCACCGGAACCCGAAGCTGGTCCGTCATCTTTTCCACGAGATAGGTAACGAGCGGGCCGGGGCCGTCCGTGCCGGTAGCCGCCCCGAGGACGAGAATCGAGATGTCTTTTTCTTCGTCAACGAGCTTGACGACCTCTTCGCGGACCGTGCCTTCGCGGATATAGAGTGTCGGCGTTTTTCCGACCCGTTTTTGCACGAGGGACGCGACGACCTGCAGTAATTCCTCGGCCTCTTCGCGTGCTTCTTCGCGCATTCGTTCACCGACCGCGATCCAATGCTGGAATTCCGCCGGCTGCATGACGTAGAGCAATGCGACGCGACCGTCCGTACTACGCGCCCGGCCGCAGGCGAAGCGCAGGGCGGCGCCGAATTCCTCGCTCTCGTCGACAACGCAAAGGAAGGTCTTGCCCGGCCCGTGTTGAGTCGGGGCCTCGGACGACGCCGTGCCGGTTTCGTCTTTCGTATTCACGCGACTAGTCTCCACAGTTGATATCTCTATGCCTTTCGGAAGGCCGCGTTGGCCGCCCAGCCGGCAAAACCGGCGATGAGAACGGCGATTACGCCATAGGCGAACGAATAACGGTGGGCAAAACTGAAGATGCTCGCCTCGATACCGAATTTTCGAACGTTGAGCAGCGTCGTCTCCGTCGCCACGAGTTCTCCCTTGCGGATCAAATGGACATCGATGCCGAAGGTCCCCACCGATACGTTGGCCGGAAAATGGACCTCTGTCCGGAACAACCGGTTGCCAAGGAAATTCAGGTTTCCCGTCTCCGTGCGGTAGAGGCCCTTCGCCGCCTTGTTACGTAAGAAGGCGTGGCGGAAATGACTCCATGACTGCGGGTCTGACGAACGCAATTCCTCGTCTTTCGGGATCAGCAGGAGGTTTTCGAGTCCGATTTGCTGAACAGCCGCAACATCGCCCGGCAGGAAATGATCAAGCGGTCGGTTGCTCGCCATGGCGTAGAAAGACGGTACGCCCTCGAAAGTGATCTCCTCGCCGTTGACCCACACGCCGAACACCTTGTGTTTCTTGCGGACGATCTCGTCATGCTGCGGTCCGCGAACGACGACGACGATATCGCCATCACCGGGAGCGACTCCGAAGATCAGCAGGTCGGTGCCGTGGAAGCCCGCGGTGATTTGAACAACGCGTTTTGACAGGTCGACCGTGAACTCACGGGCACCTGCCGGTTTGCCAATGGTGCAAACGACGGCGATCAAAAGGCAAAGGAAGACACGTCTGATCATCATCAATGCCCCACCGTACCGAGGGAATAAAGCTCGTCGGGCGTGACGACCAGATCGATGGTCAGCTTGACGCAAACGGCGAGAACGATGAGGGCGAGGAGCCCTCGCAGGTGTTCGCCGTGCAGGCGGGTTCCGAACCGGGCGCCGATTTGTGCGCCGATTACGCCACCGATCATGAGCAGCAATGCCAGCACAGCGTCGACGGTCTGGTTGTTGACCGCCTGGAGTATGGTCACGTTGGCGGTGACGAAGATGATCTGAAATAGCGAGGTGCCGACCACGACGGAGGTCGGCATGCCGAGCAGGTAGATCATCGCCGGAACCATGACGAAGCCGCCACCGACGCCCATGATCGCTGACAGCAGGCCGACGAAGATCCCGATACCGGCCGGAAGCAGGGCGCTGATGTAGAGTCGCGACTTGCGGAACCGCATCTTGAAGGGCAGTCCGTGCATCCAGTTGTGCTTGTGCGCCTTCGATCGCGTCGCCGATTTCCGTCTTGTCATGGCGCGCACGCTCTCGACGAACATGAGACCGCCGATGATCGACAGGAAGACGACGTAAGAGAGCTTAATGACGAGGTCGATTTGTCCCAGCCCCCGCAGGTACGTAAACAGCCAGACGCCGAGTGAAGAGCCGATAACACCGCCGACGAGGAGGACCGACCCCATCTTCATGTCGACATTGCCACGCCGCCAATGGGCGAGCACGCCCGATACGGACGAGGCGACGATTTGATTGGCTTCGGTGGCGACGGCAACGGGCGAGGGGATGCCGATGAATATCAAGAGCGGCGTCATAAGAAAGCCGCCGCCGACGCCGAACAGCCCCGACAACAGACCGACGCCACCACCGAGCCCGAGAATCAAAAAAACGTTCACCGAAAGTTCGGCGATCGGGAGGTAAATATGCATGGGCAGGATGTCCCTTCGTAGACGCCCTATGCCACGGTAATCACCCGCGACGAAAATTACATTTGCGGCGCCTACCCCCCTCGGATCGGAGTCACAGCCCCTTCGCCGCCAGCATTTTTGCGATTGCCTTTTCACCAAAGCGCCGGGCTTTAGGAGACGAGGCACCACGGCTTGTAGGTCATCGCATTGGGCGTGTCAAACCCATCGATGCTTGCGTGAGAATTCTCAACAATCGCCGGTTTACGCAATGTTAATGGCCCTCTGCCATTGTCGGAGATGGTAGGATCTCGCCGGCCATCCGAGTCTTGGATTATGAAGGGTTGAAACAATGGGGGTTGCGGATGAGTCGCCCGGCAGCGCTCCGTTGATCCGTCGGCTGCTGATCGCATTGATCGGGGTCTTCGCGCTCGGTTTATCTGTGCTTTATGTGTTGCCGTATGTAACTCCCGCGGCGGTCGACCGTTCGATCATTGAAGGTTTCCTTGGCCGCGCAATCGGCCGACCGGTGCAGGTTGCTGGCGACGCGTCCTATTCCCTATTCCCGCGGTTTCGCGTGTCGGCGAATAATATCGTGGTTCCCTCCTACTCGGCCGGCGAGGCGCCGGAATTCACCGACGTCGGGGCGCTCGAGTTCTCCCTTGATTCCGTCGCCCTCCTTTTCAACGAAATCAAAGTGCTGTCCCTGAGTATTACCGATCCGACAGTTCGATTTCACCGCGATGAGAAGGGGCGGGTCAATTGGCTTGGTCAAGAGGAACACAAGCGGCCGGCCGACCAGCCGTTTTCCTGGCTTCCCGATCACGATTGGGGGTGGTGGAATGATCTCGAGTTCGGCGAGTTCAAGATATCCAATGCGCGCGTGCTCTATGTCGACCGCCAAAGCGGGAGAATGATCAGCGGCCGCGACGGCCATTTTCGGATCGAAGCGGTGGCCAGCGCCGAATCCGTCCCGGGCCTCCGCTTCGTCGGCAGTCTCAATGTCAACGGTGAACCGGTTGAGATCAGCATCGAAAGCGGACCGTTGACCCGATTCCTCTCAGGGGCGCGTACGCCGGTATTCGCCGAAATCTCGGCCGCTCCGGCCCGCGTTCGCTACCATGGATCGGCCGCCAAACGTCAATACCTCGTTTCGGAAGGTGAGCTCGATATCGAGGCGCCGGAGTTACGAGGGTTGGAAGCCTGGCTCGGGCCGATTTTTCCGTCGCATGTGGGAGGCGGTCTCAAGGCGACAGGCGCCTTGATCGCCAACGGAAACCGCGTTTCAGCGGAGAATGTTCGTATCGATATCGGCGATTCCGAAGCGGTCGGCCGCTTGGACGTGGCAATCGCGCCGAGCGGTGCCCGTGCCGACGGGCACCTCAAGATTTCCACGTTGAACCTGGGTGCGTTGCCGGCCAAAGGGCTTTCCGATCTGTGGCCGGTTTGGCTTGGCGGTCAGGTCCGAGTGGAATGGTCGGAACTGACCTTCGACGGCCTCGAGTTGGGGGACGGAGAAGTCGTCCTGCGCTCTTCGCGCGGAAGAAACGATTTGTCCCTCTCGGTCTCGCGCCTGTCGCTTTTTGGCGGTGAGGCGCAAGGGAAATTCACGATCGAGCGTTCTGAGGGGATGGCGTCCCTCGATCTGCGAGCCAACCTCGCGAACGTCGAAATCGGTGCCCTGCTCGGGCGGCTTTGGCATCAGCCCGTGATCGAGGGCCGGACGGATTTGGATCTGCGCATATTCTCCGTCGGCAGTACGCCCGCTGAATTGGTCGCCGCCATGCGAGGCGAGGGGCGGTTCAACGTCAATGGCGGAACACTCCACGACATCGGTTTTGTCGGCTATTTGACCGACCACGTCGAAGATCGATTGCCTTTCGAGCAATTGGTCGGCAGCTTCGTAATCGAAAGCGGAGTCCTCAGCGGTGATGACTTTCTGTTGAGCGGAGAACCGCTGAGCCTTGTCGGAACGACACGCATTGATCTCGCCGATGGATCCGTCGACGCCGACCTGCAGACGCTGCAGTCCTCGAAGAGAAAAGAAGGCCGAACGATCAAGCCGTTTCGGATTGCCGGCACGGTCTCCGACATGGAAGTCTATCTCGAGGCCGACTAATCGAACTCACTCCGCGCTTCTGACCGACGGCCAGCGGCTCGCCCTTGTCATCATTAACAAACCCGGTTGCTCAGAACACCAGTTCGTCTTCCTCGCCGCCGGTAGCAATGACGATCTCGCCGGCGTCCGCCAGCGCCTTGGCGGTCTGCACGATGCCGGCCTGGGCGTCGTCGACGTCCTTCAGGCGGACCGCGCCCATGGCCTCCATGTCTTCTTTCATCATCTTGCCGGCGCGTTCCGACATGTTGGCGAAGAACAACTCGCGGACCTCCTCGTTGGCGCCCTTGAGGGCCAGCGCCAACTGGTCCTTCTCGACCTGGC
>Ga0209787_1000029_pt1 | contig 56960 bp, 50 predicted proteins | sample WorMetLIZISLAND2_2_FD_187414 | JGI IMG/M metagenome (GOLD analysis project Ga0209787, IMG submission 187414) | Marine gutless worms symbiont microbial communities from Max Planck institute for Marine Microbiology, Germany - Olavius loisae LIZARD... ... | reverse complement strand
CCATCACCCCATCACCCCATCACCCCATCACCCCGCCCTCGTAGCTCAGCAGGATAGAGCAATCGCCTCCTAAGCGGTAGGTCACAGGTTCGAATCCTGTCGAGGGTACCATCGTTTGGTGCGGTTTGGAGGACCGGACGTAAACTCCAGAGGTTGAACTCAACGAGATGGTTTTGCTGGCATTAGAAATTGGCCACTGCATCCGCAGGACGACCCGGGCAATCTTAGCCTATCGTGTAAAATCATCGTGTTATCCCTAATTGGGAACCCTTCCTAGCGTCAGAATTAAGTTTGGCATGTCGCGTTTCGATACACAAGGGCGCGTTGATCTACGCACCAAACCCGCGTCAGCGTCTCAACGCAACCTACGCCCACACTACCATCGTGCTGCCCGACCCGCGCGGACCTCGCCTGAAACGTCCGGTAGATCGTAAGCACCGGGCTTGGCGCAATTACCAGAGTTTCGGCTCAAACCCGGGTCGGTTCTTGATTTCCATCAGCTCATCACCGACTGCCAACAACAGAAAGCCCTATTTTCTTCGCGTAGGCGAGCACGTTCTTTTCTACACTGAGGCTGGCGGGGATCCCTATACTAAAGGTAGGGTGTGATGCCCGGGAAGGCAGGTCTCGGAATTCGGCGATGGTCGGCTTACGAAGCCCTCTACGTCGATGTTACGCAGGGTTTGCCTTGGTGCTGTTGAGACAGACGCAATCGGGGATTACCACCAGGGCGTCGAATTCCTTCATGCGCCCGGCGGGCAAACGGCGCTTGAGCCAAACCATCAGGTCATAGGCAGAAATGATACGGGGTCGACTTAGGGTGGCTAGGTCTTCGACCAGGGTGCCCAGCTTGCTGGAGAGCTCTCCCCACTTCTTGTTCATCTCACGAAGCTGCCGGCGCGCCTCGTCCCTGAAATCACTCATTTCATCTTGCCGTTGCGAGTTGTAGAGTTTGCGAAATTCGGCACTGACACTCCTGACAAAATCCTGCACGGTCAGCTTACGGCTGTCGATGCGTTCGATGACTGCGGCCATAAGTCGGCTCCGAGAATTTTAAGAAACCGCAGAAAAAATAGTCGGCTTACAGCCCGGATGCAAGGGCCACCGGATAATACTCGTTGCTAAAACAAGGTCTTGTCATGGAAGCGAGTCAGGTAGATTGGGCAGAGGCCAGGGACTTGCTGTTGCCTATTAGCAGACAGGTGCAGCCGGGAGCGCTCCGCTTGAAATCCTGACATGAAGACCAACTGTCGCGGGGGGGGGTTGGCGGCTATTCGCATAGAATGGACGGCTGAGTCATTTATCGTATCCTCGCAAACTTCGGAGTGGACCGACAGGTTCGGTGCCTAACCAGACGGAGCAAACCATGTCAGCAGTTACCAAAGAACAAATCGAAGCGGCGATCAAAGATTACCAAGAGCCCCACCTGGGACAGGATCTGGTCAGCGCTGGATGCGTTAAAGGCATCGAGGTCGAGGGAGACCAGGTCAGGGTCAAGGTCGTCCTCGGCTTTCCAGCCAAGACCGTGGCGACGGCAACCGCTGCCGAGGTCAAAGCGGCGGTGGAAGGGGTGGATGGCATCGCTGGGGCCCAGGTCGATGTCACTTGGTCCGTGGTCGCACACTCGGTGCAGAAGTCGCTGAAGCCGATCGACAACGTCAAGAACATCGTCGCCGTGGCATCCGGCAAGGGTGGCGTCGGCAAGTCGACCACCGCGGTCAATCTGGCCCTGGCTCTATCTGCCGAAGGTGCCAAGACCGGTATTCTGGACGCGGATATCTACGGTCCCTCACAACCGCGTATGCTGGGTATTACCGGCAAGCCGGACTCCAAGGACGGCAATACGCTCGAGCCCATGAACAGCTACCACCTCCAGGCCATGTCCATCGGTTTCCTGATCGACGAGGAGACCCCGATGATCTGGCGTGGCCCTATGGTGACCCAGGCCCTGGAGCAACTGCTCAATGATACCAATTGGTCGGATCTGGACTATCTGGTGATCGACCTGCCACCCGGCACCGGCGATACCCAGCTCACCCTGGCCCAGAAGGTGCCAGTCTCCGGCGCGGTCATCGTCACCACGCCCCAGGACATCGCGCTGCTGGATGCCCGTAAGGGCCTGAAGATGTTCCAGAAGGTGGAGGTGCCGGTGCTGGGTATCGTAGAGAACATGAGCATCCATATCTGCTCCAAGTGCGGGCATGAGGAACACATCTTCGGCGCAGGCGGGGGCCAAGCCATGGCTGAGCAGTATGGGGTGCAACTATTGGGCGCACTGCCGTTGGACATCGACATACGACAGGAGACGGACAGCGGCAGGCCGACCGTCGTGGCACAGCCGGATTCGCGCATCAGCGAGATCTACCGGGAGATTGCCTGCAGGACTGCGGCCAAGTTGTCTCTGCAGGCGAAGGATTACGCGGCCAAGTTCCCACGGATCGTGATCCAGAACAATTGAAGTGAGTCTTGAGTTTTCCAGACGTCTCGTTACCCGCCGGTAACCACGAGACCTGTGCGACGGCTCGTCAGCCGACCCAGCAGCGATCCGTCCTTGCCCAGCAGACGGTCAAACTCGGTCCTGGGCACCATTACCTCCAGCTCCCAGCCACCCTGATCCGTTGTCTGATCCGAGAGAACCTGGGCGTGGGTGAAAAACCAGGCCCGTAACGCCCCTTCCTCGGGGCCGATGAGGATCCACCGGTGGAGATGCTCCTCATGGAAGCGCTCGCGCAAGGCATCGAGTAGCAGATCGATCCCTGCCCCGCTGCGGGCCGAGATCCAAACTCGGCCGACCCGTCCTTGGGCGTCCCGTTCCAAGCGCGGTTCGGTGTTGGGCAGCCGGTCGATCTTGTTAAAGACCTGGATTTGCGGTATGTCGCCTGCTCTGATCTCCGCCAGTACCTCCTGTACGTCCAGAATGCAGCCGACGCGGCGCGCACCGGACGCATCCACGATATGGAGCAACAGATCCGCGGTCCGCGTCTCTTCCAGGGTGGAACGAAAGGCCGCCACTAGCTCGTGCGGAAGACGGTTGATGAAGCCGACCGTATCGGCGAGGATCAACGTCGCCCCATGCGGCAGGGGCAGCCGCCGCAGGGTCGGATCCAGGGTCGCGAACAGCTGATCGGCCTCATAGACGGCGGACCGGGTCAGCCGGTTGAAGAGGGTTGATTTTCCGGCGTTCGTATAACCGATCAGCGAAACCGTCGCCAGCGCGGCGCGATCCCGCGCTCGGCGGCTCTGGGTTCGCTGTGAGATGATGCGCTTTAGTCGCTTGTTGAGCTGAGAGATGCGTTTGCCGATCAGGCGACGATCCGACTCCAATTGGGTCTCGCCCGGTCCACGCAGACCGATACCGCCTTTCTGGCGCTCCAGGTGGGTCCACCCGTGCACCAAGCGTGTCGAGAGGTGATGCAACTGTGCCAGCTCTACTTGCAACTTACCCTCGAAGGAACGCGCGCGCTGTGCAAAGATGTCCAGGATAAGCCCGGTCCGGTCCACCACCCGGCACCGCAGGTGACGCTCCAGATTGCGCTCCTGCACGGGGGAGAGCCTGTGGTCGATAATCACCAGCTCTGCTCCCTGGGTTTCGATCAGTGCCTTGAGCCCGTCTGCCTTGCCGGAGCCGATGAAAAGACGCGGATCGGGCGCTTGGCGAAAACCGCCGAGGAAACCCTTGACCTGTGCCCCCGCTGCCTCTGCGAGGAGGCGAAACTCAGCCTGCTCTTCGGGGTCGCTGGCAGTACCTATATCCAGATGAACAAGCAACGCCCGCTCACTGGTCGCGGGGTGCTCAAACATCGTCGCTTAGGAGATAAGGTATGGGGAGATAAGATTCGGGGAAGTTCGGCTGTGACAAGATAGGAAATCACCTCGGCGGGGTGGGTGCATCTGCAAGGGATGCACCCAATGGGTGTTGATATTCGGCAACCCTGAATGATTTGGTGTTGTCTGGAGAGACAAGATCCTTACCGAGCGTCGGGACAAATTTGACATGCTGCGTTCGACGCCTAACTCCTCGTCGAGCTCCTGACGCTGCTTGGCCCGTGAGCTGGAATCAGGGAGGACCCCAGCTTTCCCTGCCCCCTGTCTTCGCTCTGGTCGGTGTCTATGCCAGCATCTTAACGCAACCTATCCCTTCCAGGTTCCGGTTGACCTTCGCTTAAAACCGGCGGTAGCTTGACGCTGCGCACAGGAACGACGGTGGAGATGGCATGTTTGTAGATCATCTGGGTTACGTTGTTTTTCAGCAAAACGGCAAACTGATCAAACGACTCGACCTGTCCCTGGAGCCTGATTCCATTTACCAGAAAGATGGACACAGGGACACGCTCCTTACGCACGGCGTTGAGGAGCGGGTCCTGCAGATTCTGCCCCTTCAACATGGCTTCATCTCCCTACTTGTCGTAGCGGTACCTGGACGGCCAATCCAAAGCAGCTACCCGATTTCCACCCTTATCAGGCGCAATGCCTGGTTGATCGGCTCATCTTGATCGGAGTGATCGAATATCCAATAGACATCGGACTCGGATCGCAACCAGGTGAGTTGGCGTTTCGCAAGCTGCCGCGTAGCGCTAATGCTGCGCTGCAGCATATCCTCAAAGGTATACTCGCTAAATGAGTATTTCAACATTTGCCGATATCCAACGCAGCGCATGGACGGCAGTTCCATAGTCAGATCCCCGCGCGCCCACAGGGTACGCACCTCTGCCTCAAACCCCAGTTCAAGCATACTCAGGAACCGCCGCTTGATACGCTGGTGCAGGATCGCCCGCTCCGCGGGCGCACGGGCCAGCTTCAGGAAGCGATAGGGCAGCGCCCAACGGGGCCGTCCCCCCGTCAACTGACTCAATGGGCGGCCGGTCAGCTCATAGACCTCAAGCGCACGCTGGATACGCTGGGAGTCATTGGGATGAATACGCCGCGCCGCTGCTGGATCGACTGCCGCGAGGCGTCGGTGGAGCGCCACCCAACCCTCCGCGCTCGCCTCGCCGGCGAGCCGAGCGCGCACCGCGCCATCCGCTTCCGGAAGACGCGACAGGCCCTGTTGCAGGGCACGGAAATAGAGCATGGTACCGCCCACCAGGAGAGGGATCCTGCCCGCGGCCACGACCTCCGCTAGCTCGCGCCCAGCGTCCGCACAGAAGCGAGCGACTGAGTAGGATTCGCTTGGATCGCAGATGTCCAGCAGCCGGTGGGGGGCCCTGCTCAAGACCTCGGGGCCGGGCTTCGCCGTTCCTATATCCATGCCCTGGTATATCTGCCCCGAATCCACGCTGATGATGTCACAAGGCAGGCGCGTGGCCAGTGCCACCGCCAGATCTGTCTTGCCCGCAGCCGTAGGGCCCATGAGTGCAATCGCCAGCGGAAGAGCACTATTATACCTACGGGCGCGAGGGGACATGTGCTGATTCGCCATCGCTAAAGGTGGAGATAACTCATGGTCCGCACGGGGAAAAGAGGTTTACAGCGGGGACCAGATCGATATCACCAAGACCACGGCGACCGGGTCTGCGTCCAAACCCATGCCCTACAAGGCAGCAATCCCAGCAGTCTGAGCACTGATCAGCGGGGCGCGGGTTATCGGGTTATCCACGCCAGCAAGACGCTACCGTCGATAGGAGAGCGCCGTCAAAGCGGCGCAGCCCATCGAACCTCTGCATGCCATCCACGCCATGCTCGAGAACCGAACACCCTGCGACAGCCGTCGCTTCTACACACCGACCGATTAAGCCAATCGTATGCATTACAGACAACTTTTTGTCGATCGCCACCTAACTTGGGCTTGCTCGGGAAGTGTCATACAAATCAATGCGAATGTTCCCATGGGTGCAAAAAACCCGATTCGCGTGATTCTTAGGTCGTGTTGACATTTGGTGTCATTTCGGGCGCAGCGAGAAATCTTGTGTCCAGACAACATCATGACTTCAGTAATACCCCTCCCTTCGGTCGAGATGGCACGTTCGGTCGAACACCTAACCATTTAGATTGACTATAGAGTCTGCCCGGTAGACCTTCTAAATGTCAACAGCCCCTAAAATACTGAACTCGATCAAGTAAGCGCGAATACGATGTTCTACGGATGTGTCTACTTAACTCTTGCGCCTGAGCCTAAATTCTTGGAAAATTTAAAATAAGAAAGTCTAATCCCTAGTGCTTGGTATGCACAGCACGTATTTAAGATAATGTTGGCCTTTTGCGCACTGGGACGAACCCTCGGGGCTTGCTATGTGCAAGCGTGTTCCTCCCCGGCACTTCGAGCACTCATTAGGCACTAGGTGGTGTTGACATCTAAGCTGATAGACTACGCGCAACTCAGCTGTCTTAGGAGGGTAGAAATAGTTTGCTCGAATTTTCGGGACGACCAATTGGGAGCGGATTCAGTACCTGTCGCCAGTGGTATGGAATGTTTGAGGAGTTAGCAAAGAAATCTGATTCTAAAGAAGTTTTCATTGCTGGCACAGTGATCAGGGTCCAATCAGCACGCGGCCAGTACACCCACAAAAACCTTCCGTGGCGGGTTGACCACCAAGCTTCATGCCCCCATCAATAGGCTTGAGAAGCCGTTCGATGCCTGCACAGTACCGGCGATGCCCCCCGATCTGGCCCTGGCCGGGCCATTGCTGGCTGGCCTTGGGGTTGAAAAGCTGGTCGCCGACAAAGCCTACGATTCACGAGCTTTGATCGAGATGACCCACGGCCACGAAGCGCATTAATCGCATCAAACGCTCCCAGCGTGGTACCACGCACTACGATTGAGCTAGACGGGTGTTACTTCGCGTTCGTGATGAGGGCTTAGATCTTGATCTGTTTGGCTTAAATGTCAACACGCTCTGGATAGCTCTTCATATTCGGGGATTTACCCCTGAGGTTGGGTATCCTATGTGTTTGCCAGCACCGCCGTGCGGCTGAATCGACGTCGGGATCGAGAACAGATCTGGAAATTCGGATCCCGATGCTCGACGGATGTCTTCAAACCGGTCCCGTACAGCGGCCTCCGACGGCCCATTGTGCGACGACCAGATCAATAACCCATCAGGAGTGTTAAATGACTGCAAGAAGATTCACCCTACCACTTGCATCGGCCGCTGCGTTGACGCTGGCAGTGTGTGAAAGTGCTTTGTCCGTATCACCCGTGGATGAGTCTGCATTATCGACGACCACCGCAACGGTTGCCGCCGAATCGGCGACCATAATCAAGAAATCCCCTACTGCCGATGAGTCGGTACCCGCACGTGCGGAGATCACACTCCCTCCACCGTTGGAACGAGACGCCGCCGCGGCGTGGCGGGTTCCGAGGCTTGAGGCACGCCGAGGTATGACCCTGGAAGAACGCAGGGCCTACTGGGAACAACGACTCCAGAAGAGGCGTGACCGGACCATGCGACGGCATCAAAAGATCCAGGAATCGATGGAACGCTGGAGTGCCTACTGGAAGACCTGGGATGCCATGACACCGGAGCAGAAGGAGGCAGTCCATGCCATCTTCGGTTTTGGACACCAGCAGTGCGCTCATCATGCCAAGGACCCTAGGCTATCTCCCAGGCCACGCTTGGGTCGACCCGACTTCGGCCTGCCGGCTGGTTCCGCCTTTACAAGGCCGGGTTACCGGTATGGTCCGCGGCACGTACGACCGCCATACCCGCCGTTTGACGGAAATCCCGCAGCCGCCCTCACACCCCCCGGTGGCGTCCAACCCAGGAACAACGGAGCTCCGGGAGCCTTCCTGTATCCGAACCCTCCAGGCACGGATGTTGTCCCCCAGCTTTGGTAGGATGGGGCCATGGGGAGACGCGCAGGGGGGGCACCCCTGCACGGCAGGGTATCGGTATACACGGTATCGATATATAGGAAAGGCGTATGCAGATTATTCGTAACCTGCTCGCTTTGATCGGGCTCGCGGCTGTACTTATGATTGTCGCCGTCGCTGTCCAATTTGGTCCAAGGCTGGCAGAGTTCGACGGCCGGTTCCTGACCGTTTATCAGGAATTTGCCAGTAAGCTTCTGGAGACCGGGGATCCGGGGGTCTCCATGATGTGGTCCTTACCGGTTGATGAGGGCCTGAGCGCTGAAGAAGTCATCGAGTCCATGAAGAGCATCGCCGTCTCGCGTAGCTTCTTGTTCGTCGGCGAATCGCCTTTCTACAAGCAGGTCCGGGCGATCACTGGTGAGGATTACCGCTATGTGAATTTCCTGTCCTTTTGCGACGCTCAGGTTGGCAAAAAGATGCTTGAATACCGCGACCATTACAGTGGATTCATGCCCTGTCGTATTGCCTTGGTCGAAGATAAAAACGGCAGGTTGCGGCTGTATACGATGAACCTGGATCTGGTGATTTACGGTGGGAAAGAATTGCCTGTAGGCCTCAAAGCGGATGCCATTCGGGTGCGCGAGACCATCAAGGCCATCATGGAAGGTGCGGCCAAGGGTGAGTTCTAAGCAATCGTCTGCTGCAAGCAAGTCATGTCAGAACGTGGAAACGAGCGAAAGCTGCCGGTCACCAGCCACCGGCTGTAGCGAATGACTGGTAACTGGTAGCTGATCGGCGCTCACTGCCAGTTCTTTACCTTACCTAATATGAGGGGATTTCCCAAGCCCCCTTGCAGTGGGCTCGCAACCGAATACACTGCACGCAGCAATGGGTTTTTAAAAGGAGCAGCGTGACGTGAATACCCTACCGAATATTGATGAGCTGCGTTGGCGACAGGGCGACGACGATACCGTAGAGGCGAATCAGGCCGTCGTCGATGATATCTCCCAACTTATCACGGCCAAGGAGCGTGAGCGTCTGCGAGCGGCGCTGGAGCACTGGTCGCCGGCGGATGTGGTTGAGCTGTTCGTTGCATTGCCGTTGAAGCGGGCCCGCAAGCTCTTCGAGTGGCGTGATCGAGAGACCGTAAAGGCCATCTCCCTGCTCAGCCCGAGCCTTCGCGCGGCCCTGCTCAAGGATGCCTCGATCACCCGCATCGTCAAAGTGCTGAGTAAGATGGAGCCGGAACAGGCCCTCCAGGATCTCGACGACCTCCCGGAGGAGGTTGCGCAACAGGTGTTACCCAAACTCGGCGCGCGTGCGACCATCGAAGCGCTGCGGGCCCACGGCGAGGACTCCGCCGGCAGCATCATGAGCCGCAAGTTCGTTGCCGTTCCCGTTGCCTGGAGCATCGGGATGGTAACCGCTGAGATCCGCGCCAATGCCCAGTTGATCGAGAAGCTCTACGGTGTGAGTGTGGTCGACGCCGAGCGGCATCCGGTCGGTTATCTCAAGCTCCGAGACCTGTTACTGCTGCCCAAGGAGACCAGTGTCCGTGAGGCGATGCACACGGATTTCATCGCCGTAACCCCGGATACGGATCAAGAAGAAGTGGCACGCCTAGCGGACCGCTACGAACTCAATGTGATGCCCGTGGTGGATGCGGATGGCCGGCTGGTTGGACGCATCACCCCGGACCGCCTGCGGCAGGTCATCCGGGATGAGGCCGAGGAGGACATCAAGATCATGGCCGGGCTGGCGACTGATATTCAGCAGGACGAGTCCGTCCGGCGTATCGTGCGCGGGCGTGCGCCCTGGCTACTGGTCGGACTGGTGGGGGCGAGCCTGTCGGGGGTAGTCGTGGGTGCTTACGAGGAACAGCTGGCACAAGCCGCGATCTTGGCCAGCTTTATTCCCATCGTCATGTCCACCGCAGGCAATGCTGGTATCCAGGCCTCGACGGTGGCGGCGCAGGGGCTGGCGACCGGAACCCTGACCTTTGCCGACCTGGGCTGGCGGTTGGGCAAAGAGCTGTTGGGCGGTCTCGCCAACGGTGTAATCGCGGCGATTGCGCTGGTCTTGTTCGTGCTTTTGGTATCGCGGTTGGGCGATATCGAGGTGCCGTTGCGCTTGGTGGTCACCGCCGGGTTGGCGGAGATGACCGTCGTTGTGGCCGCAGTCACCGTAGGGGCCACCATTCCCGTGATATTGGATCGTCTCGGTATCGACCCGGCCATGGCCACCGGCGTGTTCATCACCACGGGGAACGATATTCTGGCTGTGGTGGTCTTCTTTGTTACGGTGACCCTGTTCTATTTTGTTTGAACCACAGGGAGTGACCTCAATAGGAGATCCTGGCGCAGGACACCAGAAAATTCCCTGGAGAACCACCCGTGACCACCGTAACCTCTGTCGAAGCGCGAAATCGTTTCGATGAACTGATCAGCCGTCCTCGAGGCCACACGACATGGACAGACCGTGGCCTATGTCGTTTCCAACCATGACATACGAGAAGTTAGCTGATTGCGCAGACGGCGTGAAGACGCGGACACGTCTGGTATTCCCACTATCGCCGGAGGGTGACCAAGCAAATGAGGGACAGCAAAGCCGCTCTCTCAATAATTTGGGCGTGAACCGGCTCGCCGGGGATAGGTAACTCTCGTTCCGCGCAAGGCTTTATACCTAATGATCGAGTTTATCGGTAATCACGGGGTGCTCTTCGCGGTGCTGGCGGTGATTATCGCCCTGTTGGTCCACAGCTTTCTCGTCAGCAGTCGGGGCTCGGTAGATATGGCTGGGGCGACTGAACTCATCAATCACAAAGACGCCCTGGTGGTAGACGTGCGACCGGCAGCCGATTTCGCCCAGGGGCACATCATCAATGCGCTCAACCTTCCCATGAACGGTTTCAAAAAACAGATTAGGACCCTTCACAAGCATAAAGAGCGACCCATTCTGATCACCTGCCGCTCGGGCTCCCAGTCGGCGGTTGCCTGCCAACAGCTGCGCAAGGATGGCTTCGAGAACGTATATAACCTGCGCGGCGGGGTCCTGGCTTGGCAGAATGCTAATCTGCCCTTGTCCAAGAAGAAACACTGAGCCAGCAACCCAGGATTGCTCATAAATGCTGGGTTTCGTTTCCCAACCCTACCCTACCCCTTACGGACGACAGAGTCTTAAAAAACGTAGCCTGGTTCCTTTCAACTCACTAGGTCGTGTTGCTAAGGCCTGTTAGCATTTAACACTAATCGAGGGCACTTTAGAAAATACGGTTTTTGTCTACGGCACACTTAAACACTCAATGAGTTAGAGTTACTTGGCAGGCGCGCAATCATATAACTTTAAATTTGACCATTACCCGACGCAACCGGATGACCGCCGATGACTGAGAACGAACAGCAAAACGAAAGGCAGTTCGTAGTGCACCGCATCTACACCAAGGACCTTTCCTACGAAGCACCGAATACCCCTCATATCTTCCGCCAGGAGTGGCAGCCCGAGCTCGGGCTTGACATGAATACCCAAGCGAACAAGCTCGACGCAGAGACCTTCGAGGTCCTCTTGTCGGTCACCGCCACCACCAAGCTCGCCGACAAGACGGCTTCAATCGTGGAAGTACAGCAGGCGGGTCTGTTCTGGATTCAGGGATTCCCAGACCCGGAGCTTGCCCATCTGCTTGGGGCCTACTGCCCTAATCTGCTGTTTCCCTACGTGCGTGAGGTCGTCTCCGACCTAGTCACCAAGGGTGGCTTCCCGCAGCTGGTGTTGCAGCCAGTCAATTTCGACGCCATGTTCGCCCAGCATCAGCAACGGATAATGGATCCGGCTAAGGGTAATCCCACCCCAACCCAGCATTGAGTCAGACCACTGCTCCCGCGCTCGCGGTCCTGGGCGCTGGCTCTTGGGGCACAGCGCTCGCGTTGCTGCTGTGTCGCAACGGCCATCGCGTGCGGCTCTGGGATCATGCGCCGGAGCAGATTCTGGCCTTGGATCGCGACGGCGAGAATCGCCGTTATCTACCTGGGTTTCTGCTACCACCGACGCTGCAACCCGTAGCGGAGCTCGCCGTTGTCTTGGAGGGAGTCAGCGAGCTCCTGGTTATCGTCCCCAGCCACGCCTTCGCCGACGTGTTACGCCAGCTTCCCGATCAACTGCCGGCAGGACTCAGCGTTACCTGGGCTACCAAGGGATTCGAGCCCCACACCGGGCGGCTTCTACATCAGGTCGCAGATGAGATTCTTGGGCCCCGGGATCTGGCCGTCGTCTCCGGTCCCAGCTTCGCGCGGGAGGTAGCCAAGGGGTTGCCCACGGCAGTCACCGTCGCCTCCCGGAGACCGGAACACGCGCAGCGGGTAGCCAGCTATCTGCACAACAACCACTTCCGGGCCTACACCAGCGACGATTTGGTCGGCGTGCAAGTGGGTGGGGCGGCCAAGAATGTGCTGGCAATCGCCGCAGGTATTGCCGACGGTCTCGGCTTTGGAGCTAACACCAGATCCGCCCTGATCACGCGCGGACTAGCGGAGCTGATTCGGCTCGGTGCCGGATTGGGCGGCAGGCAGGAGACCTTCATGGGCCTCGCCGGGCTGGGGGATCTGGTCCTTACCTGTACTGACGACCAGTCCAGAAACCGCCGCTTAGGTCTCGCCCTGGCGCGGGGACTGAGCGCCGAAGAGGCCAAGCGCAAGATCGGCCAGGAAGTGGAAGGCGTGATAACAACCCGTGCCGTCAATGCCATCGCCCACCGCTTGGGGGTGGAGATGCCCATCTGTAACCAAGTGTTCGGGGTACTGTACGAGGGCCGCACGCCGAAGCAGGCAACCCGCAGCCTCCTCATGCGTGTCAGCAAGTCTGAATTATCCTAATACAGCAGTACTGAAGTACCGATAACATTGGGAATCATTTTCCTGTCGTAAAGATCGTCAGGAAGGAAGCTTGGATACTATTGAATTGGTCAACTGGCCTAGGGGGTGTTCTCAATCAAGGCCAACACGATTATTTTACTCGATAGATTGAGAAGCTTTTTAGAAACTAACCTACTGATTCTAAATATGTTATACGGGCATCCATTTTCCTATTCCGTACAGAACGTACTTGGAGCTACGGTAGAGGTCGCCAGGCGAAACGAATTGCACACCTTTGCAGTGACTCCCAAACGATGGGTTATCGAACGCCCATTTGTTTGGTTGGAAACGTATCGAAAGTTACGGAAGAACTGCAAGCGAAAACTCATATATCAGCTTGCAATTTGTAACCCTGGCTTTCCTGGCCTTGTTATTCCAGAGATCGTAAACAAGCTCTAAGATTTCCCGTATCATCCGGCGAATGTCGTGGTTAATTTCCAATAGCAGCAAAACCATCGGGTTAAGGGAACCTTGAAAAATTCAGTTTCGACCTACCGATGGCTACTTCAGGCAACAGCAGTCACACCGTTCCAGTCTTTTGGTGAGCTGCAGGTAACACATATAAGTTATCGGTCAAGATCCATCAACCGGGGGCGGGAGCATCTCGAACCAGTTTGCCCCTGCCTCGCTGGCCCATGGTTTACCTGTCAATCAGTGTTTATCTTTTCCTCTTGCCCGAAGTTTACCTGCGCGGTTAACCCCCACGCAGGCAACTTTGAAGGGTACCCTTAAGCTCAATCTCCGGAGGTTACCTCATAGATCCAGGTTGTTGATCGAGAACACCACTAACGTTCAGTAGGCAGGGCGATGTGCTCAGGATTGGTGCTCGGATAGAATGGCCGTGCGTATCGCTTCTATTATTGTAGGCAGCTCTTTGCCAAGTTCCTCAGCCACCGCAAACCCACCTGACTTTATGGCAGCATTGATTTTTTCGCAAAGCAACTTCAGGGAGGAACATTGCTCCCTGCACTGCAAGAGTAATTGCTCGATGTGTCAGCTCGCGACTTAGGGTTGGGTTCCTGTGATAAAGCGAGACATCAATCGGCAGGCCAGTTGCGCATAGTGCTGCAGGTGTATAATCTCCCTTCGGGTCTTGAGCTCAGATAGGCTCCCAGGGACGCGTGAACCCATATCTCGACCCATTCGTAATCCAGACCTGCGCAGTGCAACTGCTGGTCCTTAAGGCCGAACCCGAGGAGTTCGATCAAGTGCAGACGGGTGCCGGCATTGGCGCACAGGCGCATGATATTCCCAGTGTTGGGCAGGATCTCCAGTTGGTACAGGACCACGTCGAGCATATGCCGATCCTGTTGAATTTTAAGGGTGATGGTTAGATTCTAATGGGTTGCAGGCTACCATGAGCCGAGAAATGGCATGACGGATGACCTACATGGGCAGGGCAAACGACCCCCGACTAGCGATCGACTTTTGCGGATTGCGCTTTACAACCCCCCTGGTGCTGCTGTCCGGGTGCGTCGGTTTCGGTGCGGAGTATACGCGCGTCCAGGGATTCTCGAATCGGGACGCCGGGGCCCTATGCCTCAAAGGAACCACGCTGGAGCCCCGGCTGGGGAACCCGCCGCACAGGATCTATGAAACCACGAGCGGTATGTTGAACGCCATCGGCCTGCAGAACCCAGGCGTCGATCATGTGGTGGACCAGATTCTGCCTACCCTCGACTTTACCGAGACGCGATTCATTGCCAACGTCTCGGGCTCCAGGGTCAAGGAATATTATGAGGTCACCCGCCGCTTCGATGACTCTCCCATTGACGCCATTGAGATCAACATCTCCTGTCCCAATGTCAGGGCAGGTGGTGTGGCCTTCGGCAACGACCTGAAGCTGTCGGCACAGGTGGTCGCCGCCTGTCGAGCTGCTACCACCAAGCCTCTGATCACTAAGCTTTCACCAAATCAGACCGACATCGCCGCGAATGCCAGGGTCTGCCTGGAATCCGGCTCGGACGCTTTCGCCGTCATCAATACCCTGATGGGTATGGCGATCGATGTTGAGGCGCGGACTCCAGTCATCGGCAACAATCAGGGGGGACTGTCCGGGCCGGCTATCAAGCCCATCGCCCTACTGAAGGTACACCAAGTCTATCAGGTATGTCGCAGGCATGGGGTTCCCATCATCGGCCAGGGCGGCATTGCCAGCGCCGAAGACGCCCTCGAGTTCCTGATTGCCGGCTCCAGCGCGGTAGGAATCGGCACCGCCCTGTTCTATGATCCGCTGTTGCTCCCGGCTGTCAACCAAGGAATCTGCGCCTACCTGGACCACCATAGACTTACCGACGTGAGCCAACTCACGGGCAGCCTGCGACTATATCCATCGCCTGCAGCCTGTGCGGAGGATTCGTGTCTCGAACCAACGATCAGCTAGGTCCTGTTGACATTTACGACTACTACGTCGATTTTACAGACAACACCTCGTTTTAGCCCATTTTTCCGGTACAGGGGTGGTGGTCTAGCTCGTCCCTGTATTGCAGTTTGATGGCCTCGATGGTAAGGCTTGTGCAAGTTGATCGGGAGGTAGGCCAATGGGTAAAATATATCGTGCGTTAGCGACGGGATGAGGGGCATGAGCAACTCACGGAGTTGTGAATAAAGGCAACGCAGCAGCGTACAAGATCAAAGAGTCTTAAACAAATCTCATACATACGACTGCATTTGGAAAAATATAAGGTCTTAACATACGAAGTGCGCTAAATGCTGGCATCAGGTATTATTCCACTGCTCAACATGGGCCGCGGGCCGCTTCTCTCGTTTCTTTACCCACATGACGATGCTTCTCATCTGGATTCGGAACATCTCTTCATTCTAATCACCGTAGGCATAAGCCAAAACTTTGAGGACAGTGCTGAATGCTGAAGACAAACGCGTATAATTCATCCACCTCCAACACTGGAGTCTGCGGGTTTCGACATGATTTCAAGGAGCGGCAGCTGTTCCGCTTTTTTAATCATGCACCCAACAAACATATGTCGACAGACCCCATGAGCCTGTTCAATCCTGCGCAGGCTCGGTCGATGAGTTCTCTTTCTTCCTCCGTATAGTGCTCTTGGGCTCAAATACGCCGTAAGCACTACAGGTTCTACAATTATATTGTGGATTACCATTTGACATTTAACTCTAACCCACTGTGGGCGTCAAGGCCTTGAGCGTAAGGCGGTAGTCCCCCTCGAAATAGGGGGTACTCTCCGCGCTCACGGCCTAGGCATTGTGTACCCGGGTACCTTCCGGCACCGACCCCGGACTATCGAGGGATTGATGACCTCAAGGCCATGGATTTGAAGTGCGGCCTGTACCGGAAAAGCGGACAGTGCCCAGTAGCCAAATAGAAGAATCGGCTTTCTCATCCTAGAAGCAATCAATGGGGTTAGACTCGATGGAACGACGAAACGTGTGGGACTTAGCACAAAATCAGAAATCAACCGAGTCTAACTCCATTGATCGATTTGATACGCATCAATACTCGCACCAGCAGGATAGCCGGCAGGCCAAGCACGGCCGCATAGGTAAAGAAGAAGACATAGTCGGTAGCATCCACGATTTCACCGGAAAAGCCCCCGAGGAACTTCGCCGGGAGCAGCATCAGGGAGCTGAATAGAGCATACTGGGTGGCAGTGTGGGCCCGGTTGGCGAGGCTGGACAGGTAGGCGATGAATACCGAGCCGGCGAGCCCACCACTCAGGTTGTCCGCGGAGATGACCAGCGCCAGGAGGGTAATATCCGCCGACTGGGTTGCCAACCAAGCGAAGATCAGATTTGTCCCGGCTACCATAGCGGCTGCTATTAGCAGGATGCGCATGATGCCAAAACGGGCCACTACGATGCCCCCCAGCGCCGCCCCTACTATGGTCATGATAAGGCCGAAGACCTTGGTGACACTGGCGATATCTTCCTTGCTGTAGCCCATGTCGATATAGAATGGATTGGCCATGACGCCCATGGTGATGTCGGACAGGCGAAAGACCCCGATAAAGGCCAAGATGAGCAACGCCAACCGCCAGCCGTTGCGGGCAATGAATTCGGTGAAGGGACAGATAACGGCACCGATGAACCAGGCACTGATCTCGTGCCTCCGCTCTGATACGTGGACTGTACCTTCGATGAAGCGCACCACCCGTTCCTCCTGGTACCGGGTCTCTCGGTCGATCTTGCGGGTCGGCTCGGGGATCAGCAGGACGGTCAGCACGCCGACGCCCATGCAGAGGGCCATGATAGCGTAGGACTGGGGCCAGGATAGATACTCGGCGAGATAGAGGGCGCCCGCCCCGGCCATGATCATACCGATCCGGTACCCCATCTGATAGGTAGCGGCCATCGCGCCCTGGAGGTCTGCCGCTACCGACTCGATACGCCAGGCGTCGATGGCGATATCCTGGGTGGCCGACGCGAAGGCCACCAGCAGCGCCGCTGCCACTAGCATACCCAACGCCTGATTGGGGTCGTTGGTCGCCATCAGCAGTAGCCCGGTGATCACCACGATCTGGGCCAACAACATCCAGCCCCGGCGTTGCCCCAGGATACGGTTGAGCAGGGGCACTGGGACCCGGTCCACGAGTGGGGCCCAAACGAACTTGAGGGCATATAGGGTCGCAACCCAGGATATGTAGCCGATGGTACTGCGGTCGACACCCGCCTCGCGCAACCAGGCAGAGAGGGTTCCGAACACCAACAGCAGCGGTAGACCGGCCGAGAAGCCCAGCATCAACATCGCGATCACGCGGGGATTGCGGTACACCGCCAGTACGTACAGCCATGAGCGGCCGCCATTCTCGCCCTTCTCCATCACTTTCTCGGTTGGTTGCGTGGGGTTAGACATGAATTGGCTTATTCTGTGAGGCTGTGTTCATCAATGAGCTAGGGTAGTAGGAGTAGGCCTTGAATTGGGGTCGTAGGGTTGGGATTTCCCTATCCTATAGGCTGTTCCGAAGACCGGGGACATGATTCCCCTCCGCCGGGGTGGTCAACGCCGACAGGCCCGTATGTGAGCGACGAATCGCTCAGTCCAGTCATTGCTACCCACGGCGCGCAGATGGCTGTAGGCAGCCACCAGATTCTGGTGGATGATCGCATCGTGCTCACCGTCGACCCCCTTGCCGCGCAGGACCCGGTAGCCGAAGGTCCAGGCGGGATCCGGATCCAGGACGGACGAATGGTGAAACTCATGGGCCATGATTTCATTCGGCCCCACGCACGGCCTCTCCGAGACCTGTGGCCAAGGAAAAGCCGGGGTCTCACGCAAGCGGACGTATCCCCGCCCCTGGGGCCGTTCATACATAGCGACATCTGCATTCAGGACCCCACACATGGCACCGCGTTGATCGCCCCAGTGCAGCGTGCGGCACAGGTACATGAGGCCGCCGCATTCGGCGTAAACGACACCCCCAGATGCCACGAAATCCCGTACCGCCGCGCGCATGGACCGGTTCTCGGCGAGTTCACGCAGGCGAAATTCCGGAAAACCGCCGCCGATGAATAGCCCGTCTGCGTCTGGAAGCTCCATGTCCCACACCGGACTGAAGTCCACCAGCTCCGCCCCGGCACAGACCAGGGCTGCAAGGTCATCTGGATAGTAGAACCCGAAGGCCACATCCCGCGCGATGGCGATACGCACCGGTTCCTGGGTCGTCGCAGCCGGCTGCCCTTCGGTCTGAAGCGCCGGCGGCGCTGGGGCCGAGCGGGCAATCTCTAATAGCCTGGAGACGTCTACCTGCCCTGCAACCTGTTTACGGATGCATTCGATCCGGTCCTCTGCCTCCTCCGTTTCGTTGCTCGGCATCAAGCCCAGGTGGCGCTCGCTGATTCGAATCTCAGGCATTCGATGCAGTGCACCTAACAACGGCAGATCTGTGTAGTGCTCCAGCACACGGCGCAGATTGGTCTCATGGCGTGAGCTGCCGATCTTGTTGGCGATGACACCGGCGATGTTCAGCGCCGGATCGAAGGCCGAATACCCGAGCAACAGGGGCGCAATCCCCCGGCCCATACCCCGGACATCCAACACCAAGATCACAGGTGCGCGCAACAGCTTGGCCAGTTCGGCGTTGCTGTTGGTGCCGTGCAGATCGACGGCGTCGAACAGGCCGACATTGCCCTCGATGAGTCCCACATCCACCTCCGTCAGACCACGTGCAAACCAGTCGCTGATATCCTCCCGGTCCATGGTGTGAAAATCCAGGTTGAGGCAAGCGCGGCCGGACGCCTGACCGAGCCAGAGGGGATCGATGTAATCGGGTCCCTTCTTGAAAGGCTGCACGGATGCGCCGAGTCGCACCAGCTCGCGGCACAATCCGATGGAAACCGTGGTCTTACCCGATGATTTATGGGCGGCGGAGATGTAGAGATGGGCCATGGCGCAGTGGGGAAACGAGGTGGAATTTCCCTACCCTACTCGTTTCCAGTCATTTCGGTTGGCACAGCCACCCTACTGTTCCCATCAGATGGTTTTGCCGACCGCCCTGATGCCTTTGTGGGGGATGAAGATGCCGCAACCCATCCTGCCGTAGGGGCCGAGCCCCCGCTGTTGCAGTCGGATCGATTCCTCCGGCGACAGGTCCGATAGCATCAGGCTACGCGTGCGGAGCATGCCGCTTGGTATGGTCAGGAGAGTCATCTTGCCGCATAAGGCCTTATGTACCCGGATGCCTTGGTCGCTCAAGGCCTGTGCCACCCAGTCGAGAAAGTCCTCTTCACCGGTGTCCGGAACGGCCGCCACATAGCGCGAGAAGAGTGTGGTTTCCATGCTCAGCCGACGGATCTTGCCGGGGCCGATGGTCAGTGGGCAGCTGGATACGTCCAGAGTATCGCCCTCCAGGTCCTTCATGAGGGTCTCCGTGTGTTGCTTGGGTACCCGGATGGTAAGCTTGGTGCGCCTGGATAGGATCAGATATTGGTCCGTACTGTGGCTAGGTCGTTCCCAGCCGTTCTGGGAACCTGCCACATGGACCGCGTGGACCGCAACCCCGGAATCGGCCTCCGCGATCCAAGGCGCGGCCCGCTGCAACGCGACAGACAGGGCGTAGACATGGTCTACGGGCAGGCGTTTGCAGACTACGGAAAACAGGATATCAACCATGTCATCCGGGATCTGGAATGAGGTCTCGCGATTGTCTTCTTGCCAGAACATCTTCGAAGGCTTACTTAGTGTATTCTCGAAATATCGGTGATATTTTAAAAATGAAGAGTGTAATTCCATGGCAGGTGATCTCAGCCCCCTCACATCCAGGACCGACCAATCCCAGCTCTCAGAGCCCGGGGGCGGAGGCTCAGCCCATCAATCTGTTCGCCGACGATGACGACATCAAACGCGCGCCCCCTGCGGTTGAAGATCCTGTGCACCCTGCACTGCGGCCATAGAGATTCAGTATACAGGAGATTGTGGATTACGGCGGCACATCCCAAAGTAACATCTCTAAACACTTAGCCGTACTGCGCGATAAGGGGATCCTGGCTTCACGCAAGGATGCCAACCGGGTGTACTATCGGGTGAGCGACGCCTGTACCCTGCAGCTGGTCGGTATGATGCGGGAGGTATTCTGCCACCACGCGAGACCCTGAGAGAAAACAACCGTTTCAACCGCAACAGAAAGCGATTACCCATGCCATGAACAGTGTCTGGAAAACCTTCCTCGAATCCCAGTCCGCGCGCATCGACGACGCAGACAAAGTGCACTTCCCGGATGCCCCCGTGGAGGCCGACTGCGCCCTGATGGATCTTTCTTTACTCGGGCATATCGCCGTTTCTGGACCGGAAGCGGAAAGTTTCCTCCAAGGGCAGGTTACGCATGACGTAACCTGCCTCTCCCCTGCAGTCAGTCAGTTCGGAAGCCATTGCAGCCCCAAAGGACGGATGCTGGCCAGCTTTCGCGCCTTCCGGCAGGACTACACCATCTATCTGCAGCTCCCACGCACCCAGGTGAAGGTTGTGACCCAGCGGCTACGCATGTACCTCCTGCGGGCCAAGGCTACCATCGAGGATGCGAGCGAGCGGTTTATCGCCATAGCCGTCGCCGGCAGCTGCACGCCGTCTCTGCTGGCATCCTGTCTCGATGCGGTCCCGACCCGGGGAAACGAGGTGACCCGGGATGGTGAGCTGATCACCATTCGCATCCCAGGTCCTACACCCAGATTCCAGCTCCTGGGGGGCCCTGCCCCCGCCGCTCTGGAGGGTCTATGGGATGACCTGGCGACAACTGCAACCGTCGTCAACGCCGACTTCTGGTCCCTGCTCGACATCCGGGCCGGGATACCGACCATCTACCGACAGACCAGCGACGCCTTTGTACCTCAGATGGCCAACCTACACTTGCTCGATGGCGTGGTAAGCTTCAAGAAAGGGTGCTATACGGGCCAGGAAGTGATCGCACGCATGCAATACCTGGGGAAGCTCAAGCGCCGCATGTACTTGGCGCAGGTCAGCACGGACCACCCACCCGTGCCAGGCGATACGCTCCACGCTGTGAGCGGCCGCTCCGAGCAGGCCATTGGTCGGGTGGTAGACGCACGCGTCAACGGCAAGGGCGACTATGAGCTCCTGGCGGTGGCGGAGATCAAGGCCGCGGAACATGGAGAAGTAATGCTTTTCGGCCCTGACGGTCCCCTGCTCTCCTTCCACGATCTCCCTTACGGCTTTCCCGGGTCGGATTGATCGCTCAAGCGGCGAAATTGAAGGAGGCCAGGGTCCCGTCAGATTAATCCGTATGCCCATGGGCGGGGCACAGCTGCAGGTCGCTGCAGGTCGGCGTGGGTCTGTCGGAATCTTCCCACACTGCGTTGCGCCGCGCCTGTCCGGTCCTCTCCATCCCTAGTAGATCCGATCCGGCGCTGTTCCAGTAAGGCACGGTTGGAAGTCGGTAGCCAGGGATCAACAACTTGCAGATTGGTGCCGACGGCCGGAGTCGAACCGGCACGGCCTGCGCCACTACCCCCTCAAGATAGCGTGTCTACCAAATTCCACCACGTCGGCGAAAATGTGTCTACAGGCACCATTAGAAACGTCTAACAGGGAGAACACATATAGGTTGGAGGGAGGTACGAACCCCAACCCTTTCGTCAGGGTTCGCAAGCCCACCCAAACCTACGAACTGCCTTTCCCTCCAGAAGCCTATCTTTAGATTCTGGGAAATCATACAACAAATCGCGTTTCAGAGTAGCCTCCTGATAGCTGCCTCGATTACTACGAAATGGCCCGAGAGGGAAAGGGAGGGAAAGGGAAGGTGCTGGTTCCCTTTCAGTTGACACCTTGTCTCATTCCCTCAGCGTCGGTACATCCGATGCCATGCTGATTACGGCTCTGGAACTGGGACCTGCGGCACTGTTACGGCTTGCGGGACCACCACCGGCACATCATCGTTCTGGTTCAGGCCACCGCCGGTACCCGGAGCTACCGGTATGTCTTGTTGCATTCCGACAGGCGGTGCAGGCACTGGGCTCGCCAGTATTTCGACACCTTCCATCAGGCTCTTGGATCCGTCCACTTGGCTTGCGAAATAGGCCAATGCCATGCTGGTGAGAAAGAACAAGGTGGCCAGAACAGCGGTGGAGCGGGAGAAAAAGTTCCCGGAGCCGCGGGCACCGAACACAGTCGCGGATGCGCCGCTGCCGAATGCAGCTCCAGCGTCAGCCCCCCTACCGTGCTGGATCAGGATCAGTCCCACCAAGCCTATAGCCAAAAAGAGATGGAAGATATTGAGGACAATTTGCACGCTTATACGGCCTTTATCAGTATTGAATTATTTTTGCTTGTCGCTACGCTCTAGCATGGGAACCATTACCTGCATCATAGCCTTATCTATTATGGAACCTTCGAAAATATAGGTACGTTCACCGATCAAGGGACTCTACTCCATTGACTATTCAGACGCGCCGTTAACGAAAAAACGAAAACCGTATTTCCAAGCTGCCCCTGCGTCAAAATCACTTTGACACAAAGATCGCAGACAGGTCCTAAGGATCCGACAGATCTACCAACGGCTCCCTCACCCAAGGACTATAAGGACTATTATGCACCTGCGCCACCCTTAGCTAAACCGATTCTAACGCCAACCACCCAAGCTTATAAGTTACTTACGAGGGGCAGTTGTCAATTTTCAGACTCCCACCTGACAACTGCCCCCTGATAACCGATGATCAGTATTGCCTTCAAGAGCGGCCCCTACCAGCTGGCGCAGAATTCGATTACCTCTAACCTCTGCTGCGGACAGAGGTTCCAACAACAGTATCAGACGCTGTCGTTGGCGGCCTTGCAGATACCTAGAAAATCCTTGGATTTCAGGGAGGCACCCCCGATCAGGCCACCGTCGATATCCGGCTTGGCCATCAGCTCGGCGGCATTGTCGGGCTTCATGCTGCCGCCGTATTGAATCCGCACCTTTTCAGCAACCTCTGCGTTCTGATCCGCAATCCGTTTACGGATGAAGGCATGCACTTCCTGGGCCTGTTCCGGCGTAGCGGTCTTGCCGGTTCCGATGGCCCACACCGGTTCATAGGCAATGACGCCATCGGCAAGCGCTTTGATGCCCTCTAGCTTGATCACCGTATCCAGCTGGCATGCAACGATCTCTTCCGTCACGCCCCTCTCGCGCTCATCTAGGGTTTCACCCACACACAAAATGGGTTTGAGCCCGGCGGCACGCGCTACGGCGAACTTCTTCGCCACCAAGGCGTCGTCCTCACTGTACAGGGTACGGCGCTCCGAGTGGCCCACGATCACATAGGTACAGCCGAAATCGAGTAACATGGAGGCGGCTACCTCGCCGGTGAAGGCACCGGACGCCTCCGTGGACAGGTTCTGACTGCCCCAGGGGATCGACGTACCCGCTAGCTCGGCCTGCGCCTGGGGAATAAAGATGTAAGGAGGACAGACCGCGACCTCACACTGGTCGATATTGCTGATCCCAGCCTTGATCCCAGCGAGCAGCCCACGCACGCTCCCCGCAGATCCGTTCATCTTCCAGTTACCCGCGACCAATGGCTGACGCATAATCACCTCATCTAACCTCATAGAAGCTAAGTTGTAACCGTAGCTTTTCGACCGTTGAAAATCAACCGCCTTGCCACGCAAGGCAGGGTGGGTGCTCCCAACTTCATAGTCACCAGCTACCAATCCTGGATTCCCCCTGCTCCCGCGGTGGTATGAAGCCACCGGCACCGGACATGATTTCATATCCGAGAGCGTCTGCGCAATCTGCGAATTCAAAACACACATGCGGCTTCGGTTTCCGTGTCGGAACGGTGACACAGCCCACCCTCCAATCCATGTGCGCTTTTACAGTTTAAACTGTCCCGCCATAGCTGGAAGCTGGTAGAGTATCATTGGGAGCTTTATCGGTAATCGGCAAGATAAATCTAAGGAACCTATGCCCCCCGACCCGTCCGACCTGCTTACTAAGCTGCTTGCGGATACGGCATTCGCCTGGCGGCGAGAGCAAGTACTTCCCACCCCGCTCACTGATATCCAATGGCGCGCTGAGGCCTGCAGGCCGGGTTCGATCCTGTTCTTCCAGTGCCTGGACGATGGTCGCGACAACGCGAAGCTCTACCGGCGCTACCTGGTCGACGGCACCTTCTCCGTGCTGGTCACAAACCGCATGCTCGATTGCTTTGAAGCTCTGCCCGACAAAGGGATCTTCGTGACTCGTTCCGACGACTGGCTGCAGACTGTGGGGCGCTTTTGCGACCTCCTCTACCCCCTCCCAGAGATCACCGGCGGTTTCCTGGGCATCACCGGGACCAACGGTAAGACCACTACCGTCAAGTATCTGGAATCTATACTCCGCCCCTATGGGCGGTGGGTTCTCACGGTGGGTACGCTCGGTGTCTCACTCAATGGCGAGCTGCTGGCTCGGACCGGCTATACCTCCCCGCCCCAGATCGAGCTGCGCCGCCTGCTGCACGCCCACCGGGGCCGTTACGATGTAGCCGCGATGGAAGTTACCAGCCACGCCTTGGACCAGGGACGGTTCCATGGCATCCCGCTCCAGAACGCGGGTTGGACCAACTTCTCCCGTGATCACCTGGACTATCACCGGGACGAAGTCGCCTACTTCGCTGCCAAGACTCGCATCTTCAATCTGATTCAGGACGGAGGCCAACTCTTCTGCACCAGCCTGGAGGTCGTCTCGCGCCTGCTGGAACAGGGGACACTGTCAGTCCCAGTACAGCATTTGAACGCGGCAGATCCGGGGCCGGAGGCAATCGTAGCCAAGCCCTTTCTAGCCCTGACGCACAACCGAGAGAACTACGCCCTGGCTGCGGCCCTGGCGGATACCCTGCTCGGCTTGGAGGAACGCCCATACTGGCGGCACCTGGAGGCGGTAGACGGACGCTTTGAGTGCCGGGTCATCGGCAACCGCACCCTGATCGTGGATTTCGCCCATACCCCAGTCGCCCTGGAAACCCTCCTGACCGCTATCCGACACGCTTTCCCGAAGGCCGGCGTCCTGACCCTGTTCGGCTGCGGGGGTGATCGTGACCGCGGGAAACGCCCCCTGATGGGCGCTGCGGCGTCGCGCTACTCCAATTATGTGATCCTGACCTCGGACAATCCCCGCAGCGAGGACCCGGAGCGGATTATCGGCGACATCCTCACGGGTATGCCAGGCACAGGTTGGGAGGCCGTGGTCGAACGCCCGCAGGCCATCGCCCGCCTGTTCGACCTGCTGGCCGAACATCCAGCCGACGAGCCCTGGGTAGGGCTGATCGCCGGCAAGGGCCACGAGCGCTACATCAATCGCGACGGCTACGAGACTTACTACAGCGACCAGGACGAGGTGGAACGCAATCTGCAGCGCCTCGACTGGCCCCCCGACCAGTCTCCAGCACGTAGGCTGCGGTGAGCGCCGGGTACTCCGCATCCGGCGCTCACCGCAGCCTTCTATGTTCTGTTTCCGAGGGAAAACCAAGGATCAGGTATAAATGGGGAATGATGGCGAGTACCTGGGGAAGCCCTCCCATCCTGAGGCTTTGAACTTGTCCGTAGTGTCCGTGTCCGTAGTGTCCGCAGATTGGCTCTCCGCCATCTTCGCCAATGAAGAGCGCCGGAATCGATGTCAGCCATAAAACCGTGACCATGGCGATCAACCGCGAGGGGCGGATCGGATATACCCGTGAGTCCAAGAACACCACCCATCTGTCCTGATCCGATACCTGCGCGAGGCTCAGGTGAGCCGAGTCTACGGCCATGGAGTCGGGCCTGGGTCCTGACCAGCCGCGCCTGTGCGCACCCCATTGCCGTTCTCAATAAGCCCCGAACCCAGACCAGAAACTAGCTCCAGGCTGTCTGTGCCATCATGCGTAAGCTGCTGCATGCCATCCACATCATGCTCAAGAACTGAACACCCTTCGGCAACGGCTGCCGATTAAGTCAATCTGTAGATCACAAACAACTTTTTGTCGACTACCACCTAAATTGTGGCTTGCTCGGGAACAGAGCATCTACGGACTGAACCTCTAAAACGCGGAGGAGGCAGAGTGTCACCATTGAGTAAGATTGAGTATGGGGAAGGAAGCATTTTTTATCCACAGATTACGGAGAGCCGATCTACGGACACTACGGACAAGTTCAAAGCCTCAGGAACAGATTCTCTGCAAATTGTTTGATCTATCGTCTGCGAAAATCTGCGTAGTCTGCGGATTAAATAAAACTGCAAGCGTTCAGCTCGCCGCTGTTTTTACCATTTCTGACACTGGATTCCAGCATTTCTGCTAGCTCCAGCCCCAGCTCCGGTTTAGCAGTTTCCTCAGGGACATTGAGATAGCCTTTCATCACCTGCGCGCCACCAATCAGAATTAGCCCATCTTCGCCGGGCGGCAGGGTTTCCAGGTTCACCGGATCGACGATGCGGAAGCCGGTTCCCGGTAAGGGCATCCCTACGGCACCGGGCTTGTGGCAGACTTGGATCTCCCAATCATGGGTGTGCAAAATGGTGGCACACTCGCAGGCGATGACTCTGACACAGCTGAGGGCATCCGTGGGGTCCTGATGGTAGACCATGGAGATGCCCTCCAGTAGAGGTGCAGGAAGATGGTAACCGTTAGCCCGAAGGCATGGAACGGCGGCAGATCGGAAAATACCTGATCACCGGTTTCCAGTGCGAGCAGGTCGGCGGGGCCCGGGCGATGGTTTGCCCGAGCACTGACCGACGCAGCAATCACGGAGATAGGCAGAGGCACCCCAAAGGGCCACGCGCCTGGCGTTGGCGAATGAAATGCTGCTGCCCCAGGGCCCGTGTAGATAGATGGCAGGATGACGCCTCCGGTTACCCTACGCCGCGGCCAGTTCGATGCTCCGCTTGGACTCTCCGAGTTGTCCCGTCCGGCTGATGTATTCCTCCAGATAACAGACAGACGACCTCCCCCGCGTCAGCAACCCAGCAATGGTATATAGGGCCTTCCTGCTCAATCCAGTGGAGTCACCTGGGTAGAAATCCCTCATCGCTCTTCCTTTATGGGCACCTTGGAAAATTAGGTATGTTTACCGATCAAGGGACTCTAGTCCGTTAATTACTCAGACGTGCCGTTGACGAAAACCGTATTTCTCAAGGACATGGCCCACACCGGGGGCAGACCTGGAAGCTGGAAGCAGGAACAATCCGGCGGCAATGCCCAGAGCACCGATGGGAACGAGTCCGGGTCTTGATACGGCTGCAGGACACCCAACCCGCGGTAACCGAACCCAGGGCGCCGCCGATGCCGGAACAGGAACCACTGGTACGGTAGGTCTGCCGGTCGAAGTGCATAGCCGCAAGACACGGTCCCTTTCGGGATAGCTGATATGCAAGGGCCAGCTCAAGCGGGGAGAAGCCCACCAGAAGCCAAGCCTGCAGGGGCGATCAGCGCCATGATCTCCCTGGTGGTCATGAACGCTTGTCCCACCAGGATTGCCGTGGTTACCGTGGCTTGGACGAGCCCGTTGGCGGCGGACAGTGCCGCCTCGCCTACCAGTTCTTTGATGAATCCGTATGTTATCCGGTGAAACTGATCCGCATCACCTAGGGCTTGGGGTATTTGTCTGAGAGGAACCCGGAGAGCGTGAACAGGATCACGAACGGCAATAGGATCTGCGGAAGAGTTACAGCATGTTGAATTTTCCTGCAAAGAGGACCTTGATGATATCGTTTACACGCAGTTAGCTCCGGATATACTTGGTGAGTTGCAGAGCCTAAAACCAAATTAGGCCACAAGGGTATAGAAAATATCAGTACCTCCAATGGTTCACCCCGGATTTGCGGAATCTTAACCGGGCCTTTTCCGGTAACGGTACGTAAGACCTGATCTTTTTCTGAATGTAGTCATATGTATGAGATTTATTCTAAGACTCTCCCTGCATCCCTATAACACCAAGTTGTTGCCATCTGTTGGCTAATATTCTACTTAACTATATCAACCCCCCCTTTTTGGGTAAGATAGAAGCGTTGGGCTGTCTGTCGCACGCGGCCCCGTTCCACTGAATAATGAACGATCACGAATGAGGGGGAGGATGGGGTCATTTCTGCAGGAGATATTCTCGCGTTTCGGCAGAACCTTAAAGCCCTGGGATAACGAGGAAAACGAAGAAGCCTCTGCACCGTCCTGCAGTAGCACCCTGGCGCAGGCGGTTGAGCATGTGGTGGACGGGACCTATAGCCGTCTGCGTTTTCTATCCGGTTACTCCCGGCGCCTGAGAGAACCAGTTGAGATGGCCCTTCAGTATATCAATACGCTTGTGGAAGGGGTTCCCGAGGCCGTTCTCTGTAGCCGGGCCGCGTTCTCCGAGGATTCCCGGGTTAACGCCTTTTTTGCCGATCCCAACCACCTGCAACAGGTATTCAGTTGCAGTACGGAGGTTCATGACCTGCTGGAGGCTAACCCCAAAGCCGATGCATGTTGGGCGCTCCTATGCATGAAAATAGAAGAACATCGACAGCTGGGGGTGGCGTTGGTCGGCGACGCGGTGCGCAAGGATGTCATGCAAACCACAGTGAATTTTATCGACCACCAAATCCTTTCTCCCGCCACCAGCGAGACGAGGGCCAAATGTTCGCTCAAGTGCTGCATCTTCAACGGATTGCTGACATACATTCGCAAACGGGCGCGGGATGACGACATTAGGGTCTCCGAACTGGAGAATCGCCGCGATTTTCTCGTCACCCGTCTGCACCGGAACGCCCCCGAAGACAGCGACGAATCTCGGGCAGCATTGGAACAGGAGATCGCCGAGATCGGGGAAACGCTGGCGTGGGAAGTCCCCCGATTGGCATCCTTGGAGTCCCATCTCAAGCCGGTGGTCGATGTTCTGAGGAACCCGGCTTACTATGTCAGCGGACATCTGCGCACCCTCCACCTGAGCCGCATGGGGGTCAAGCTGGCCGGCGACCGGGCCGACACCGGCAACCAAGTTCCCCTCTTCGAGATCCAGATCGCTGGGCAGGGTACCAGAATCGGGGCCCTAGTGCGATTCCCCCGCGCCGAACTTCTACCGCGGCAGGATCTTGTCTGCAAGGCCGATCTCTTCCTGACGCTTTGAAGCCGGTTGGTCCCGTTTTTGTTTGGTTCTGTCCCCTTGCGGGAAAAACGACGCATCGGGCGCATAAGATCGGCAGCGCGGCAGGGAAGTCACGTGGGTTGGGCAAAGCCGTAGATACTCTAATTCCCAAGCAAGTCCAAATTGTAGGTGGTGATCAACAAAAAGTTGTCTGTGATGCATAAATTGGCTTAATCGGTAGCCGTCTCGGTAGGTGTGTAGAAGTGGCGGCTGCCGAAGGGTGTTTCGTTCTTGAGCATGGCATAGAGGGTGATGTGCAGGTAGCGGTTCCGGCGCTTTCAGGGTCAAGCCCGGCTCACCTGAGCCTTGCGCAGGGTTCGGATCAGGGCCAGATGGCAGTGTTCTTGAACTCACGGGGTACTTGATTCGCCCCTCGCGGTTGATCGCCATGGTCACGGTTTTATGGCTGATATCGATTTCGGCGCTCTATCTTAGGCTCGTGACCTAGTTCCCCGACCCTGAATCCGCGCCGACCAACCTTGTGTATGCAGGCCCACGAGATTAGCTCCCGACTTCGGATACTCTTCGGTATTGGCGAAGAGGGCGGGGGTCAATTTACGGACAGGCTCAAAGTCTCAGGAGGAAACGGCTTCCCCAAGTACTCGCCATCACTTCCCTCAGAAACAGAACATACTAAGGATGCCGGTGAGCGCCTATTTGCGTGCAGAGACGTGCGTACCGCACCATCAACGTAGTTTGTGGTCGGGGTTGGTGGAATCCTGCTATGCATATCGCGCTCATCGCATCTTACGCCGGTTATACTTACGACTTTGTGGTTCATAAAACCTGGATACGGAATTACGCTGGCCGGGATGATAGACTGGCGTGATTCAAGAATAATCCCAAGAGGCAGCGTTCCACTTGGTGCGAATCGATATCCTGACTCTGCATGATTTTTGTCTATCGCAATCCGCGCGGCAGCTTCGATTCGGACGGGGACCTGGCATAATCATGGCATCGGAAACGGTTTTCCTGCTCGTCAGTTTTCTTCTCGGCCTGCTCGGGATATTGGCCATCGCCATCGGTGTAGTGGCAGCGGTCCTGATCGGAGAGGGGGAGGTAAGACTCATCGACACGCCGACCCTGCTCAAAGACACGAAGGTCCCGTTCGGGAGAGGGCGAAGCTATGAGTAAGCTAATATCTGCGCTGCCTTGCGCGGGGATCTTGCGTTTTCCAGAGTATCCCTGAGCCGGATCTTCTCCGTACCGGCCGGCCCGAATGCGAGGAATTTTTTTGCCATGTCGCTGCAACCCGTGATTCTTTCCGGTGGCTCCGGGACCCGTCTTTGGCCCCTCTCCCGGGAGGTCTACCCCAAGCAGTTTCTCCCCCTGACCGGCAAGCACACCATGCTCCAGGAAACCGTCAGGCGACTCGATGGGATCGAGCCGGAGCATCCCCGCCAAGCTATCGGTCTGCTCGACCCCATCGTCGTCTGCAACGAGGCCCACCGCTTTCTCGTCGCCGAGCAGCTCCGCCTGCTAGAGCGGCGGCCGACTGCCATTATCCTCGAACCCGAGGGCCGCAACACAGCGCCCGCCCTCGGCCTCGCGGCCGCAGCGGCGGTAGACGACGGCCAGGACCCGGTCCTGCTAGTGATGCCCGCCGACCACGATATCCGCGACGGGTACGGCTTCCGACAGGTGGTGGCGGACGGCTATGCCCTGGCGCGGCAGGGGGCGGTGATTACCTTCGGGATCGTCCCCAATAAGCCGGAAACGGGCTACGGCTACATCCGCCGGGGTGACCGCTTTCCAGCCCAGGGGACCGCGGGTGAAGCCTACGTTCTCGCCGCCTTTGTCGAGAAACCGGATGTAGCAACCGCCGAGGGTTATTTAGGCAACGGTGACTACCTTTGGAACAGCGGGATCTTCATGCTAAGGGCCTCGCTCTGGCAAAGGCTGCTGGAGCATTTCCGACCCGATATCGCTGCGGCCAGCGCAAAGGCCTACCGTGGGGGCATGCCAGACGGGGACTTCTGGCGCCTGGATGCGGATGCCTTCCACATTTGCCCCAGCGATTCCATCGACTATGCAGTCATGGAGCGGCTGACTGGGAATGCGCCGGGGGGGGACACATCGGCCCTCGTGTTGCTGGTGGATGTAGGCTGGTCGGACGTGGGTGCCTGGTCCGCCCTATGGGAGGTCAGCGCCCAGGACGCCGCCGGTAATGTGCTCGACGGTGACGCCTTCGTCCACGATGCGCGCGACAATCTATTGATGGCCCAACACCGCATGGTGGCGGCCGTAGGCGTGGACAACCTGATCGTGGTAGAGACGCCAGATGCGGTCCTGGTAACGAGCAAGGAATCGGCCCAAGACGTCAAGGCCGTGACCCGGTTCCTCCAACGCGAGCAGCGCAGTGAGTATCGACACCACCAGCGCATGCACCGGCCCTGGGGCAACTTCGACTCCATCGGCTTCGGCACCCGCTATCAGGTCAAGCGCCTGACTATCAATCCGGGCGAATCCCAATCCCTGCAGATGCACCACCACCGGGCCGAGCATTGGATCGTGGTCTCGGGCACGGCGCGGGTTACCAACGGTGAGAAAGTCTTCCTGCTTACGGAAAATGAGTCCACCTACATTCCCATCGGCACCACCCACCGCCTGGAGAATCCGGGGGCGATACCCCTAGAGATCATCGAGGTCCGGTCCGGGAGCTATCTCGGCGAAGACGACATCGTCCGTCTTGAGGACGCCTATAACCGCATGGAAGGCGAGCTCTAGCATGGAATTCAAGTGCGGCATCGTCGGCCTGCCGAACGTCGGCAAGTCGACCCTTTTCAATGCCCTGACCAAGGCCACCGTCGCCGCGGAGAACTACCCCTTCTGCACCATCGATCCAAACGTGGGAGTCGTCCCCCTGCCCGACACCCGGCTCGGCACCATCGCCTGCATTGTAGGTCCCACCAACGTCATCCCCACCAGCATGCAGTTCCTGGATATCGCCGGCCTGGTGGCCGGCGCTTCCCAAGGTGAGGGACTAGGTAACCGGTTCCTGGCCCACATCCGGGAGACGGATGCCATCGCCCATGTAGTGCGCTGTTTCGAGGACGACGGCTTGGTGCATGTCGCGGGCACAGTGGACCCGATACAGGATATCGAGACTGTCAACACGGAGTTGGCCCTGGCGGATCTAGAGTCGGTGGAGAAGGCCTTGGACCAGTTTGTCCGTCAGGCCAAAACCGGAGACAAAAAGGTCTTGCCCCGCAAGGCCCTGTTGGAGCGACTGCGTGACCATCTGGGTGCCGGCGGGGCAGCGCGTTCTCTGGTGCAGAGTGATGACGAACGCCGGGAGCTGTGTGACCTGTTCCTGCTCACCGCCAAGCCCGTCATGTACATCGCCAATCTGGACGAGAGCGGCTTCAAGGACAATCCCCTGCTGGATGCGGTACGCGGGCTAGCACAGGACGAGGGTGCCGAGACGGTGCCCGTGTGTGCCGCCATTGAGGCGGAGATCCTGGAGCTTGAGGCCGATGAGCGCGCGGGCTTCCTCGCCGACCTGTGGCTTGATGAGCCGGGCCTCAACCGGGTGGTTCGTGCGGGTTACCGCTTGTTGGGCCTGGAGACCTTCTTTACCGCGGGACCCAAGGAGGTACGGGCCTGGACCATTCCCCGGAATACCAGCGCGTCTCAGGCCGCCGGTGTCATTCACACCGACTTCGAGCGCGGCTTCATCCGCGCCGAAGTCATCGCCTACGAGGATTTCGTCGCCTGCCAAGGCGAGCAGAGAGCTCGTGAGGCGGGCAAGCTACGCTCCGAGGGCAAGGACTATATCGTCCGGGATGGGGATGTGATCCATTTTCGGTTCAACGTCTGACTTGACGCTATGCTCCCCTGATCGCTAGTATTCCATTCCCATCCCGGCTACGTAGCTCAGCGGGTCAGAGCGCGGCACTCATAATGCCGATGTCGGTAGTTCGAGTCTACCCGTAGCCACCAAATACCGCAGAACCCGCAGGATGCGGTGAGCGCGGTGGTTCCGAGTTTGCTTCCGGTACACAACATTCCCCCTGCGCGAACTGCATCGAAAGGGACTACCAATCGCGCTGATCCACGCAAATCCTCCTTACGACGCGCAAGGGCCCGTTGACCAGTCCTGAATTCCGTGGTGTGGTCTGGCTGGAAAAAGATTCCTCCTACATCGGGACAAGTCTGACGTGTTGCGTTATCCGTGCTGGCATCTTAACGCAACCCGCACCTATATTCCCCGCCGCGCTGTCGGCCCGCGTGGATTGCTTAATTATTTTCACGGATTTCTCATACTACGTCACTCTCGTTCGAGCTGGTCTTGATGATCCGATCCAGTAACACAAGGGGCTTCTGGGTCGCATAGCCCATGCGATCTTTTGCTTGTGAGTGCAAATATGGGATGAATCGTTTTTCCGCTAAACGGCTGGAATTGCACATTGAAGGTTGAATTGTGGTTGTGATAGACCCTAATTTCATTTCCAAGATTAGGGTACCCGAAAATGGAATCCATCATAACCTTGATGTAGTGGCTTGCGGTCGGGTCGCAATGCAGGTAGATGGAACCAGTAGGCTTTAAGATGGGTCGCATGTGGATCAATCGTTCGACTATATAGGAGGTATAGGCAAGCAAGCGCGATTGTGTATTCCGTGGCGCATTCATCCACAGCTTCCAAAATTGGGCGATCTGACCGTCAATCCCTGCTTCACGCATTAAAACCGGCATGTTCTTAATGGTGCGCTCGCGTTGTTCGTCAAGCGTCCATAGATCGCGAACACCTCGATCTGATCCGGTATTCGTAGTTCCTCTTTAACGCCAGGAAACAGAGACTGGAGGAGTCTGATACCCTATCCGATCATCGGGAACCGCAAGCTACCGGACGCCCCTACCTATTCATTTGAAAAGTCAGGATCTCTAATGCGTTTCCATCGAATCTTCGTACTCCTGCTGGTGTCGCTCCTAGTCGTGGGTTGCAGTCGGGTCTTGATCTTTTATCACACAGCGGATCTCTTCATCGAAAAGTACGCGGATGATCATCTCTCCCTGGACCGCGGTCAGCTGGCGGACTGGAAACCGACCCTTAATGACGGTATGGCTCGCCACCGGCGGGAGGAGCTGCCCTATTTGGCAGCCTTTTTCAGCGGCCTCCACGACGAGGCGCAGGCGGGCTTCAAGGCCGCCGGCACCGAGTGCCTGCTTGACGCCTTCGAGGACCTCTACCGCCGTCACTTCCGCCTAGCTGCCGAGCTGGCTGCACCCTTGCTGGTCTCTCTAAGCCGGCAGCAGATACGGGCGTTGGAGCGCAAATTCGCAGAGGACGCCTGGGACCGGGTGGACGAGAGTCCCGACCAAGTGCAACGCCGCTTGCGCAAGCGCGCCGAACGCTGGTCAAAATCCGCCGCGTGGTGGATCGGCCCTCTGACTAGAGCACAGCGGCAGATCATCCACGAGATAACCAGGATGATGCCGAATACCGCCACGGACTGGGCGGCCTACCGCGGGGCCCGCCAGGCCGGGCTGATCCAACTGCTGGACCGCGAGGCTGGGGAACCCGAGATTCGCCGCTACCTGACCGGTTGGTTAGCCGACCACAAAGATTTGCCCCCTCTGCTGCGCACGGCGAAACAGACGATCCGGCACCAGATCATCCACCTCTTCGTGCGTCTGGATGCCAGCGCCAGCCGGACTCAACGGATTCACCTCAAAGAACGGCTCGCCAACCTTCGGGATGATTTTATGGGTCTTCAGAAAGACCCACGTATGGCGCCTCTTAGGTCGTGCAGGGGGGTGGCGAGTAAGTTTTAATGAGGGTAGTGGTTAAACTTAAAGTGGTATGGTGTGCGACCTAGTGATTGAACCCCCAGGGAGGGGCAGATAGACTTCACCGCTTAGAGTTTAGCCACTATCCATTCAGGATTGCTTCACGGTTAGTGATTCTCACTTGGAAAACCCCCACATTTCGCAGCCCATAGCCAGAACCTTCAGGGCACTCTGAGAATGCTACACGGTGTTGACGATAACAAATGGACGATGATGAAGCTCGCGGGGGCCATGGGCATCACGATCCCCGAAGTCCGGTTGGTCCGGCGCGAGAAGATAGAGGCACCACCCGAGCGGGTTTGGACCGGGACAGGCGATTATGCCCGCGCGGTACAGCAGTTCGACCAGGATCCCCGGCGGTGGCCAGTCCACATCGAAGACCTGGCGCAGGTGCGCAGCTTCTACCCGGGCCGGATAGCGAAGGTCCGGAACTGATAGCGTTGCGTTAGTCAATGCGTCAAGTAGTAGTGGCTAAATTTCGAGCCAGGTTGCACAATTATACCATCTTGAATTTAACCACTACCTGAATCCGGAACATAGCCACTGGCAGGGCAAGCGTGTATAAAAAGATCTCCTACTATAGTCTTTTCCCGTAGGCGAAGTCGAAACAGGCAGAGGGCAGCAGACCCTTGGGCAAAGCGAATCAAGCCGATCAGGATAGCTTAGGTGTCGATATCACACCACTGGTACCGGAGGTCTATGCCGACTACCGGTCCCTGGTGGCAGATGCCCTGACTTTTTTTCTTCGGCATCTGTCCACCCCTCGGTGGACCGCTATCCTGGCCGAACAGCAGGCCCTGCCTAGGGACGCCGGGGTGGCACAACGGCTGATGACACTCCTGTTTCACTGTCCGACCCTCCACAAGCTGGGGCAGGTGGTCGCCCGCAACCGGATGCTTGATCGGGAGCTGCGTAGCCGCCTGCAGACGCTCGAAACCATGCCGGGGACCACGTGCGGGGAGGCCATAAAGCAGGTTATCCGGCACGAACTGGGGGACGCGCAGAGCGCGCTCCGACTCGACTCGACCGCGCTGGCCGAGGCCAGTGTTTCCGTCGTCGTGCCTTTTGCGTCGGCTGCTGTTGAGGCTTCCAGCCCAGTCGATGGCGTGCTCAAGATCCTCAAGCCGGGGATTGAGGAGGCCTTAGAAGAGGAGTTGGCAATCTGGTCGCAGCTCGGCCATTTTATCGACGAGCGGTGCGAATATTACCGGGTCCCACCGCTGAATTATGCCGAATCCCTGGACACCATCCGAGAGCTGCTCGCGAGGGAAATCCGCCTCGACCATGAACAGCACCACCTAGCGGAGGCCGCTGAATTTTATCGGGGCACGAGGAACATCCAGATCCCCGCGTTGTTCCCGTTCTGCACGTCACGCATCACCGCCATGGAGCGTGTCCACGGTCGGAAGGTAACGGATGTAGGGGCGTTTTCGGCGCGGCAACGCCGCCGGTTGGCGAATTCGGTTGTCGAGGCGCTGATTGCACAACCCGTATGGACATCGCTGGATACGGCCATATTCCACGCCGACCCCCATGCCGGCAATCTCTTCTTCACCAAGGATGAACGGCTTGCCATTCTGGACTGGAGCCTTACCGGTTACCTGGGCAAGGTCGAGCGCATTCACATGGTACAGATCCTGCTAGGTGCATTGACCCTGGATCCCAAGCGCATCGCACGTGGGATCCAGGCCCTGGCACAAGCACCAGTCGATGCATCGGCGCTGCGCGCCGTTGTCGATAGGGCGGTCGGCAAGCTCTACGCCGGCAAGTTCCCAAGCTTTCGCTGGTCCCAGTCGTTGTTGGACGAGGCCTCGCTGGTAGCCAGCGTGCAGTTCAGCCGCGAGTTGCTCATGTATCGCAAGAGCATCCTGACGCTTGAGGGCGTCATCAAGGATATTTCCGGTGAGAGTTCCATCGGCCGCGTATTCCCTGCTGCCGCCATCCGGCAGTTCGTGTGTGAGCTGACAGCCCGTGCCTATGCGCCACCCAACTCGCGGCATTTCGGGACGCACGTTTCGAACCTGGACCTGTTAGCCTTGTACTGGGAGGGACCGACCGCCGCCGCCCGGTTCTGGACCGACCGCTGGCAGCGTAGGCTCATGGCCTTCATGGCCTTGATCGGCAGTTCGATATAGATTAAAAACAATGATTTTGTTCTGCAACTTCTGGCCATGAGTTTACATGCATCCGATTTACATGCATCCGATTCGTGTCTATCCGTGTTGATTCGTGGTTTTGTAAACTCCGGTCGTCCCTTGCTATGTCTAACTCCGATCCCAAGGTTGCCGCCGTCCAGATGACGACCGGACCCGATATCAGGGCCAACCTACAAGAGGCGGAACGCTTGATCTACACGGCCGCAGACGCCGGTGCTGCCCTGATCGTGCTGCCCGAGAACTTCGCCTTCATGGGAAGGCGGATGCAGGACCTACTCCCGCTGCGCGAACGAGACGGAGATGGGCGGCTGCAGTCTTTCCTCTCCACAGCAGCTGTCCGGTACGGAGTTTGGATCGTCGGCGGGACTATTCCGCTGGTTGCCGACGATCCTGATCGGGCCCGCGCGGCCTCTCTGGTCTTCAATAAGCGCGGGGAACGGGTCGCCCGTTACGACAAGATCCACCTGTTCGATGTCGATGTCCCCGGTACCGACGAGCAATACATGGAGTCCTCTACCATCGAGCCCGGCGCGGACAGCGTCGTCCTAGATAGCCCCTGCGGACGGCTCGGCGTGGCAGTCTGTTACGACCTGCGCTTCCCGGAGCTGTTCCGACACATGCTCAGCAGTGGTCTGGAGCTACTCGCCATACCTGCCGCCTTCACCGCGGTTACGGGCAAGGCCCACTGGGAAATCCTGGTACGGGCCCGGGCCATCGAGAACTTGGCTTACGTAGTAGCCGCAGCCCAGGGGGGCTATCATGTCAACGGCCGCGAGACCTACGGTAACAGTATAATCGTCAATCCCTGGGGCGCAGTGCTGGCCCGAATACCTCAGGGTACGGGCTGCATCTGTTACCCGCTGGAAAGGGATTTCCAGGTTTCGGTACGCTGCAGTTTTCCAGCCATCGAACATCGCCGTTTGCATCAATCAATGGGATCAGACTCGATTTGAGTTATGATCTAATGCATCACATTCGCTCAGCGTTTATGCGAACCAAGCTTCGGGTAGCTTATGTAAATAAGCTCCGTAAGCTGTTCAAGATTTTCAAACTCCTTCGCCTCATTCATATTTTCGTTCCTGCCTTCTTGATGGGCTTGTGATTCTTCAAATATCTTACTCGGTTGTGCTCTGGTTTGTATTGTTTCATCACCATAGACCCATTAATGTAGTTCATCAACCCAATCAAAGTCGTTATTCATACCGGACTTCATTAGATTAGGGTCTTTTGTGAATCCTTGGCAGACGGAATCTACTAAGAAGACGTCCCGAATAGTTTCGGTTTAGCTTACTCCACGCGACTTGACCCTTACTCCTCGGCAGTCTATCTATTATAGTTCCGCTTCGCGCGATCTTCATACCCAGGATAGATGTTATCGAACAATTTAACCTGCTGCGTATAAGTAATCTTGCCGATTACCTGCCTGTTCTTTTTTACGAAGCCCCGTGCTTCAGTTCCTTTAAGTCTGGCTCCTTCGGAGAAAACCTTTGCCTTGCAGTTGGGAACCTCTTCCTTAACCATGTCTAGTTTAACGGATACTCAATAACTTAGATCGCGAGTCTGGATGAATTAAGCCAGCTAAACCATGATATTCAAGAACTATATTTTGCATGAATTCCATCAACTCTGCTGTGATATTGGGGTCTAATTCTCGGTATTACGCTTCGCGTTTTCCTCAATAAGGATATGAACACATCCTCACCATAAAACCCCTCCTCTTCAAGAGAGGATTTTATTTGTTTTTTGGAAGTCCAGTAAATCGTTACAGGAGTTATTAATCCATTCTGTTCAACATCATAGGCTATGATGACCAACTCATCATTGTATTTGCCGATTTGGTAGTGGTTAATATAGTAAGTGTAACATTAGCCAACAGATGGCAACAAGCGGTATTATAAGGGTGCAGGAAAAGTCTTAAACAAATCTCATGCACAGGTATCATTCCATCGCTCAGCATGGGCCGCTTCTCCCGCCTCTCTACCCACGGGGCGATGTTGCTCATTCGGAATCTCAGCTTGATACGCTTTCCAATAGTCGCTGAAAACCGTGTCTTTCTTATGCGCGGGTGGTCTACGATTCCAAAGTATTCAGCACGTATCTTCACTCCGATCACCACAGGCACAAGTCACAACTTCGTCAGGTTTCCCTATTCAACGCAACCCAAATCTAAACTTTGATGACAGTGCTGAAGACAAACGCGCGTAACTCACCCACCTCCAACACTGGAGTCTGCCCGAGATCAACGGGTTTCAGCATGGTTTCGAGGGGTGGCAGCTGTTCCACTTTTTTAGGTAATTGTATACGTTGCGAATTCAACAGATTTGGTGATATTTGGTAGTATCTATAGTGTGAATCGATCTAGAGCCTGGTGGATCTGATGCTCACTCTGAGCAATGTCTACTTTCACGACGAGGCAGCAGTCTTTGCGAAGCTGGAAAGTATTGTATGGTCAGGCGGCCCCGTTTGCCTGCATTGCGGTGGAATGGAGAGCTTACCGTCCTTCATAGTAGACAACCGCCCTACGGGATAGAACCCGTAGCACATTACCACTTGGCCAAGCGGCACGCCTCAGCCAAGGCGTCTTGACCAGGGATTGCCTTTACCTTGCCAGATCGAACTTCCGCGAGGTGCCGATTAGCCTCATCTGAAGTTACAGGCATTGGATCTCGTCAGGTGGAATGGAGTCCAGACTTTCCACAAGAAAATCAGAAAGATCAGACCGCTGCACCAGAGCAAGCTGCAGTTCCTCCTGAGCGATCCGTCGATCCGTTCCAGCGTGGCGTTCATGACTACTTGTCAGTCCTGGATAAAACAAAGTGGGTATCTTTATTATATGCTTCTCTTCAAGAAGGATAAGTGGACTAGGTTTTGGCTATCTATCGAACCCCGCCAGATTACAGACACATTTCTTGAACAGGTTTGGCTGTTCTTTGTAGCAGTTCCTCATGGCCTGAAGGGGTGGAATGTAGCCTAACGCCTTTTGGGGAATGTGTTGATTATAGACATGGACGTAGCGTTTGATGGTATCGGCTAGGGGCTCGGCAGAGTCAAAGCGGGCGGTGGCCAAGACCTCAGAGATACACCCGTTGAAACGTTCGGTCATACCGTTAATTCGGGGGGTGCTGGGCGTGATCAGGCAATGTTCGAGGTGTGTGTCGGCACAGACCGGAGTGCCGCCGGTCGGCTGGCGCTGGTCCGTAACGCGGAAGCGGTCAGTAAACTCTATACCGTCGTCGGTGAGGACACAAGCAACGGTGAACGGTGCCGTGTCGATCAGGCGTAGGAGGAAACCGCTCGCGGACCGTGCTGACTTATCTTTAAGGAGTTCCGCGTACACCCAGCGGGTAGTGCGATCAATGGCGACAAACAGGTAGCCGCGTTGGTCGTGGTCTGGCATCTGAGGCAGGTACTTCACATCAATACGCACAAAGCCCGGTGCATGTTCCTTGAAGCTCTTCACCAGCGTTTTGGTGCCTCCCTCCTTGGAGAGCAAGGCCTTGAGGTTAGAAACGCCATGGCGGCGCAGACAGCGGTCCAAGCCCGAGCGGGACACCTCAGGATGAATGAACTCATGGGTCACCGCCAACAGGTCATCCAGAGACAGCAGGAGGGTCTCGCGTAACGCCACCACCACCGCTTCCTGGGCCACACTGAGGGTTGTATAGAGCCGTTGCGGGCGGTGCGAAGCATCTTCCGCCCCCTCGCGTTGACGCCATTTCGCAACCGTGTGGCGGTTGAGGTTGTAAGCTTGCGCTAACTCCTGGTTGGTGACCGATTGGGGCTGGGCCTGTAACTCCAGACGAATCGCCGGCGTGGTTCGTGCATTCTGGTGGAGTCGAATGTTCATGATGGGTGACGCTTTTACTTAGAGGTCATGGCAAGCTGGCGTGCAGTCCGAACACTGCCATCCACATCCTGACTGCCTCATCCTTCCCTCCGCTTCTTCCCCAACATGCAACTGCATAACCTCCTTCGCCTGCAACTGAGGGTAGTTTCTCCCTCAGCATATAATCACATGGGATCTGACAGGTAGCTATATAACGCCGAGCGGAAGATCCACAAGTGATGCCAATACACCGCCGTTCCGAACGCCTTGAGAAGACGCTTGGCGAAGCTGGTAAACTGACTGCTCCCCGCCGATATCCAGCCAGGCGGATGATCTTGGGTTTCCGAGCACAACGTACTCAGGTCCTGAGGACGGGCCTCCCCGCCACACGGAGGGCCTCCTCGAAGGAGGCAAGAGCGGGCCCGGAAGCAGTCTAGCCGCTTCTGCCGCTTCTCTGTGGCTTCGAGGCCGAAAGACAGCTTAAGCTGCAGGACGAGAAAGGTATCAAACTAAAGCGGGTGTCCTTATTGTACGATCCCAACCTTGCCTTTGTCGCATATGAAAATCCCACAATAGCAAGGATTGCCGGCGTGGCCAAACCGTACGTCTCTTGGGCGGGCGCACACACGCACACACCCTTATCTTACGGCTCAAACCTCCATAGGCACATGCTGATCCACTACATCCCGATCAGCCAAGGACTCCGGCAGAAACTGCAACACCCGGACACCGACAGCCGTAATCAATAATGCCACAGCTACCCCACCGATGCTAAGGAATATTTCTGGCAAACTGGGAGCATAAGCAGCAATAGCACCGCCGACGCCATCATAAAAGCCGGATTCGAGGATGGTCTTGCCAGGGAAGAGCGGCATCGGGTAGGCTTGGCCGCCGATGATGATGACATACATACTGGCCAGTCCCCCCAGCATCACCAACCCGCAGGCCGAGGCGATCCAACTGCGGTTTTTGCCAAGCTCTGGGTGGAAGAGGATACCGATTGGAAACAGGCCGCCGACAAGGACCCAGACGAACCAGAACAGGATGGTATAGATGCCACCGTTGAGCAGGTAGAAGGTGACCAAGTCGTAGTGCTTGGCACCATAGAGCTTGGTCAGAAAGTAGACCAGCACTAGGAGCAGGACAGCGATGACGTAGATCCCGAGTAGGTTGCGGAGCCGGAATAGCACGACTTCGCCGAGAGGACGATCATCCTGATCAAAGGCGAACAGGAGCACCAGCATGAAGATGGCCAGACCATAAGCGAAGGACATGGCGATGAAAAGAGGGGCCATAATCGCGGTGTCATAGGCTTGACGCGCAACCAGAAAACCGAAGATGGAACCGGTACCGGTAGTGAGGGCCAGCCGCCAGCCCAAGGCGAGGATACCCACCGGCTTGACGTAGCGGTTGCCCTTGGATTCCGCCATGGTCCAGAGATAGGCGACGACGATGATCATGAAGCCGGTGTAAAGGAAGATGTTCCAGGCAAAGATAGAACGGAAGTTATAGGTGGTCATAGCAACCACCAAGCGTTCTGGACGACCCAGGTCGAGCACCAGCACCATGAGTCCACCCGCCAGCAGGGCTATTGCCAACAGACTTGAGAGGCGTCCCATCGGTTTATACAGGGTCTTTCCGAAGACGCTACCGATAGCAGCCACACTAAGCGCACCAGAAGCGGTAACGATCAGGAACACGGCGAACACGTGGGGGGTGCCCCAGACAATCTGGTTGGACATGCCGGTTACCCAGTGGCCCTCATGTTCCATATAGGCGAAGGCAAGACCTCCGAGGCCGACGATGACGGCCAAGATGGTGAGTAATCCCCAATAGCGCTGGGGGGCAAGCTTCCACTCCCGATAGACAATTCGTTTCATGACAACAGCTCCGACGGCATTAGCCCTAAGACCACGAACGGATATAAATCAGGCTCGTGGTATCGGCACAAACTACGAATTTGCGCGAATTGGATTTTTATGTTCACGAGAAAATTCGCGTTGGTTCGTGCGATTCGTAGTTAAAAAATAAATGGGCGGATTAAACACCCGCATAGCGCACGCTTGTGTTGAGGGCGAGATCCTCGCGGATCTGGCGGCTCGGAAGATCTGCGAGGGCCCTCCGCAGGGAACCTTCGGGGTCCTTTAGGTCACCGAATAGGATCGCCCTGCCCCCTTGGGTCACGCAGGCATCAGCGCAAGCGGTGGAGGCTGCCCCGTTGTCCCGGCGATGCACGCACAGGTTGCAGCTCTCGACGCATCCTTTGCCGCGGGGTGTTCTGGTAAGCTTGGTGTCCACGACCTCGTGGATGAAAGAGCGTGCCTTGTAGGGACAGGCCATCATGCAGTAGCGGCAGCCGATGCAGGTGTGCCGGTCTACCACGACGATGCCATCAGCCCGCTTGAAGGAGGCACCGGTGGGACACACATCCACACAGGGCGGGTGTTCGCAATGCTGGCACATCAGGGGTAGTCGGCTTTCATGACCGGTCAGATCATCTTTGACCTTTACCATGCGAATCCACTTGGCGACCTGGCGATCCCACTTCCCAGCGTCTTCGCCTTCCGGCTGCTCCTGGAGATCAAGACCGTTCTCCCGGTTGCAGGCGGTGACACAGGCATCGCAACCATCCGCGCACTTGGCGCTATCGATCAACATGCCCCAACGTACTGCATCGGTAACCGCATCGGACCGCGGTTCGGCTACAGCCAGGCGGTGCAGTATTACGCCGGGTGCCAGGGTAACTGCAGTCACAGCAGCAGCTGCACCAAGGAACCCGCGCCGTGAGGTATCGACCCGTTTTTTGTGTTCGTTCATAGTCATTCGCCTACTCCCTGCTTGACACCGCGACCGACCTGCCCTCTTCCCAGTGGGGTTGGGTGGCCTCCCGTCAGGTGCACAGGCGCAGCTGAGTGGCAACCGAAGCAATCCATATCCACCGCCGCAAACTCGTGGCAAGCTCTACAGAACTGCCCATCCGCATACACGGGTACCGGCTGCTGTTGGTCGTAGCCGACATGGCAATCGACACAGTTGGCCAGACTATCGGTGGTATTTCGGATACCTTGGTACACGGTCACATCACGCCGATGTTCGATCAGTTCCATGTGATTGCGGCGCATGAAGCCGGTTTCCCGCACGCAGTTTTCAAGTCCGGCGGCCTTGGAACCGGGGGTAACATAATTGCCTTTCGTAAAATCGGCAGCAGCAGCAGAGGCAAAGATGGCCGTCGCGATGCCAAGTGCCAGGAAGCAGTTTCTGATGAAGGCTCTGACCATGGTTCCGCTCGCGTTACTCGCCGAGACCCATCTTGATATAGCCCGTGGGACACACGTCAGAGCAGATATGGCAGCCAATGCACTTAGCGTAGTCGGTAGCTACATAGCGTCCGGTGGTGCTTTCTCCTTTCTTGACCCGATAGACCGCATCCTGGGGACAGAAGATGACGCAATTGTCACACTCGAAGCACATGCCGCAACTCATGCACCGCTTGGCTTCGTCAATGGTCTCTTCTTCGGACAGGCCGATGAGACGTTCGTGAAAGTGACCAAGCACTTCCTCAGCGGTCGGCACATCTTCCTTACGTTTGTTGCGGACATGCAAGGCGAAATGGCCCAGGAAGAGCTCATCATGGGGAATGACTTCCGCCCCAGAGCGATCCTCGTAGTTGTGGATGGCCCAGTTGCCGTCGGAAGTGCCCCGCATATCACCACGCTCCTTTACATCGAACCTGACAGGGGCCAGATGGGCCTCTTCCATCTTTCTGAGCAAGTCGAAGTGGTGCACATCCACCTTGGGGCGCCGAGTACGGGGTTGTTGCATCACATATTCGTTGATGGACTGGGCGGCTACCCAGGCCTGGCCGATAGCGGTGGTTAGTAGGTGAGGGCGGATAATATCGCCGGCCACGAAGTGGCCCGCCCGGTCCGGTACCTGGTAGAACTTATCAGCGTCGATCAGGCCGCGCCCATTGTCGAATTCTTCCAAACCCGCGAGATCGCCACCCTGGCCGATGGCAGACACGATGAGATCCGCCTCCAGGAAGCGCTCGGTACCTTCGGTGGGGATGGGTTTCATGCCGTCCATGGTGCAGTCACAGATCTTAAGTGCCGTGGCACGACCGTCCGCGCCTTTGATCACCTCCAGAGGCATGACGCCGTCCAGGATGGTGACACCCTCAGTCAGGGCATCATGGACCTCGTGCTCAGCGGCCATCATCTCACCGCGCTTGAACAAGGAGGTCAGGGTAACCTCAGCGCCCTGGGCTGCGGCAGTCACCGCCGTGTCATGGGCGACATAGCCGTCATGAATGACGGACTCAGGACGCTCGGGAAGCTTGGTGTGCTCGATATGCCCCAGACGCCGTGCGACCGAGACCACATCGATAGAGGTATCGCCGCCGCCGATGCAGACGACTTTATCGGCGGTCACTTTCATGCGGCCCTCGTTGAATGCCTTAAGGAAGGCGACGCCGGAGACGCAGTTAGCCATTCCTTCCCAGCCAGGCACCGGTAGTCCGCGACCGCTCTGGCACCCCAGGGCCCAGAGAACAGCGTCGTAATTCTTATCCAGATCCGCTACCGGAACGTCCGTGCCGACCTTGGTCCCGAGTCGGATCTCAACACCCATAGCGATGATACGGTTGATCTCCGCGTCAAGCTCCTTGCGCGGCACCCGATAGCCGGGGATGCCGTACCGGAACATGCCGCCGAGCTCGGCGTTGGCCTCGAAAATGGTGCAGGCATGGCCCATGCGGCGCAGCTGGTAGGCGGTTGCCAGCCCAGCCGGACCGCCGCCGACGATGGCGACCTTCTTTCCAGTGTTGTCACCCGGCTCGAATTTATACCCCTGTTCGATGGCGTTGTCGCCGATGTATTGCTCAACGGAGTTGATGCCGACGAAATCCTCGAGCTCATTGCGGTTGCAGCCGTCCTGACAGGGCGCAGGACAGACCCGACCCATCATAGAGGGAAAGGGATTAGCGTCGGTGGAGCGCCGGAAGGCGTATTCCTTCCAGTCCATACCTTCCGGCGGCGTCTCCTGTTGACGGACGATGGCTAACCATCCGCGAATATCCTCGCCGGACGGGCAGCTACCCTGACAGGGAGGCGTCTTGTGCACATAGGTCGGACACTTATGGGAGGTGTCCTGGACGAAGATCTTTTCGGCCAGGTCGCCCCAGGTGCTCGCGCCGTCTTCGAACCTGCGCCAGGAAGGCTTGGTGGTCATTTCGCCGCTGGTAGTCGCCATCGATCGTTCTCCTAACCAGTAGAACTCATTAGAGTTCTCTTTCTAAAACCAGGGGTTACCGACACAATCACAGTATCAAATTTTCAGGAACATGCCTCATAGACGGTTATCTCTTCCTCATCATGCAGACCATATAAACGTGCTTCCTCTACATAAACCAAAATCGATTTAGCAGGTTCAGTAACCCCTATGCGTCTATTTGCACTTAACAGCTCACCTACCCCTGCTCAGGCCGCTTCATCGACCGCTTCTTCTGCATCCGTCTCCGTCCGCTGATTGGTGAGGACGATCGCATTAGACACCAGCTGGTGTACGCTGACGACCTGGTCCATCTCCAGGCCATAGTAGGGCAGGACTTTGGTAAACTGGCTCTTGCAGATGGCGCAGATGGCGGCCATGTGGGTCACGCCCCTCTCCTGGATCAGATTGTTGAGGGCTTCCACCCGAGGCTTGGCACCCTTGACCCGCAGCTCTAGGAGGTCATCAGTAAGCAGGCCGCCGCCGCCGCCGCAACAAAAGGTGCGTTCGCGGATGGTCTCTTCGTCCATGTCGTGAAAGTGGTTACAGGTTGCCTTGATGATGGCCCGCGGGATGTCAAACTGACCGCCAGGTTTGTCACCCATACGCGAGGCCCTTGCCACGTTGCAGGAGTCGTGATAGGTCAAGACCATGTCGTCGTTCTGCGACTTGTCGAACCTGAGTTTGCCCGCCCGTATCAGGTCGTAAGTGAACTCGCAGACATGCTGCGGCACCGGATAGTTCAGATCAAGGAAGTCCCAGGGCCCGGCCAAGGTGTTGAGGAAACTGTAAGCGACGCGCCAAGCATGGCCGCACTCGCCGAAAACGATGCGCTTGACACCCAGATCCAAGGCGGCCTTGCGGATACGCTGGGAGACACGCCGCATATTCTCGTAAGAGCCGATGAACATGCCGAAGTTAGCGGCCTCGGAGGCATAGGAGCTCAGGGTCCACGATACGCCCGCCTCGTGGAACACCTTGCCGTAGCCGATCAGACCGTCCACGTGGGGTTCGGCGAAGAAGTCCGCCGAGGGCGTGACCAGCAGAATCTCCGCCCCCTCCTGGTCCAGAGGGTACTTGACCGCCACGCCAGTCTCGTCCTCGACGTCTTCTTCTAATCCCTCCAGGGTGTCCTCCAAGGCCGGACCCGGCAGCCCCAGGTTATTGCCGACCTTGTAGACCTTACCGATGATCTCGTTACAGTACTTCTGCCCCATCCCGATGCTGTCCATGATCTCGCGGGCGGCCATGGAGATCTCCGCCGTATCAATACCATAGGGACAGAACACCGAGCAGCGGCGGCATTGGGAGCACTGGTGGAAGTAGCCGTACCAGTCGTCCAATACCTCGCGGGTCAAGCCCTCGGCACCGACTAGCTTGGGGAAGAGCTTCCCGGCTAGGGTAAAGTGACGCCGGTAGATCTTGCGCATCAGGTCCTGACGGCCTACCGGCATATTCCTGGGATCCTTAGTGCCGAGGTAGTAGTGGCATTTGTCGGTGCAGGAGCCGCACTTGACACAGGCATCCAAATAGACACGCAGGGAACGATACTTGCCGAGCAGCTCCCCCATCTTGGCAATAGCCTTCTCTTCCCAGTTTTCTACCAACCTCTCAGGGAAGCCGAGGGGTTTCTGGAACTCAGGTTTGGAGATGAAGGGGCTGCTATGCACCATCGCGTCCGGCTCGAGAGCCGGTATCTCTACATACTGCTTAAGCTCTGGTACGTTGAAATCTGCCTTTGCCATGTTCCTATCCCATCAGCGGATGCCACACTGCGCTACCTACGCTTGACGATGGGACATAGCCCACCCTTTGCTCAGCAACCCACCATTTATACTGCTTTTGATATTTCTAGACATCACTGTAAATCTCTATTAATTCCCTTTTAAGGATCATTCTCAAAGTGCTTGGCCCAAGCTACGAGGTGCCGTCGCTCGCGGGGGTCGTCTACCTGGTTGCGCGTGGGACTGAAGAACAACCCGGGCAGGTGCAGTAGTTTACTGAACGGAAAGACGATCATGAGGGTCGCCACCAGTAGCAGGTGCAGGAGCAACAGGGGATCCTCAGGCAGCGAAGAGAAGTCGAAAGTTATGAGGCCACGGAAGAACAGCTTGATGGAGATCACATCCACATGGAAGACGTAGGTCATCCCTAAACCACTGAGGCCAATGAGGATCAGCAGCGTGAGCAGCAGAAGGTCCGATGGTCCGGTGATATAGCGTACCCGGTCGACCAGCACCCGGCGTGCCCATAGGCCAGCAAGCCCAACTACCATAGCGATCCCGCCATAGATGCCGAAGGGCTGGACCAGCTGAATCGGCAGCCAGACCGGCTCGATGAAATAACGCAGGTGGCGTAGGGTGACCAGAAACAATCCGAAATGGAAGATCCAACCGAAGATCCAGATCCACTTGTTGCCCTTGAACAAGCTCTCAAAGAAGACGACCTCCCGCACCAGACGCAAGGTGACACCACTCTTAGTGGTCGGTGCCGGCGTGGCCGGGATCTTCAAGGGTGCCGGGGCACGCGCGTACTGCACGATCTTTCGGACCAAGCCTGCCACCAACACGGCGGCGGCAATATAGAACAAGATGGCGTATAGGATCGTCAGCATTGACATTCACCCTCTCCTAGCCCCTTCCCCTCAAGTCCCCCTCCCTTGAGGGAGAGGGACTTTTATTCCCCACAGGAATATTTGCATTGAGCGACGGTTCTTGTTTCCGGATCCTGTACGCAGCTATACTAGACGCAGCCCGTCGGCTTGGGGAGCCCGGCATAGCGGCAGGCCTGTTTAGCAGGACCATAGGGGAACAGACCGTACAGGTACTTGCTGTTGCCCTTCTCCTTGCCCATCTTTTTGCCAACGGCCTTGGTCAGTACCCGCACCGCCGGAGCAATCTGATACTCTTCATAGTACTCGCGCAAGAAGTTGATGATGGCCCAGTGCTCATCCGTCAACTCCAGGTCGTCTTCCTTGGACATGACATCAGCAACACCTGGCTCCCACTCGTTGATGTTGGCGAGGTATCCCTCTTCATCGGTTTCCAGGGTCTTACCGTTGATATCGATAGGCATGATGATCCTCCTCTCACTTGAAATTGAAAACTATAGCCAAGCCTGGACCTTGTCGTTTCCCGCTACCAGATCCACAAAACCCGCATAGTCCACGGCTTTAACCCCATCGATCACACGGTCTTCGGCAAACCCGCGGGCTGCAAGGTCGGGGCCCAGCACATAAAGCAACTGCTTGGTGAGCGCGGCCCTGAGCTGATCTTCCATTTGCGTACCCTTCAGGGCCCCGTAAACGCCGTCCTCGAATAGGAGCACGGGGTCGCCCTGCTTGGCAAACTTAAGGCAGGATTCCAGGCTATTGCGCTCGAACGGCGACTTGTTGACGGTGTGTAGGATGCTCATCAGAGCCCCTCCTCAGAAACTGAAGACCACATCAGACTCTTCCATAAGCTCGGAAACGCGGGCGGCATCCACCACCTTGACGATGTTCTCGACCTCTTCCTCGGTCTCCCAATCCTCCCAGGGAATCTGCACCAGATCATCCGGGGTCAGCCCGCGGGCTGCGAGCGAGTCCCTATCCACGTAGACGCTTTTGACCTCGTAGTCGCCCAGGGTACGGTAGGTCGGCGAGAAGTTCTTCATGCCGATGCCGGCCGTATCCTGGCCCGTGATGAGCTGATAGACCCCATCATCGACGAACATCAGCCGTACTTCCTGATCGAAGGCGGCACCGATGAGCACAACCTCCAGGGATTCCCAGGCATAGATGGTGCCGTAGGGGGCCTTGCGGTTGAGGTACAAGAACTTCTTGACGGTTTCAGACATGCTGTACCCCCTCTCTAGTCACCGAATACGACCAGCCGATCCGCCTGGATGGCTGCCTCGACCAACTGCCCCAGCCCGGAGATGCGGAACTTGGGATGGATGTTTGTGGCATCCTTACCGTTACGCTGGGCCTCACCCTCGTCCACGACACCGCGTCGTTGGGCAGCGGCGACACAGACTACCAACTCGGTCTGCACCACTTCGCTGCCGTCTTCGCCCTGCGTGCGCGACTCGATCTTGTACTCTTCAGCCAACTCCGCCCACCGATTGACGATGTTACGGTCATCTTGGGGTGGCGTCGTCAGCCGGGTCCCGTTATTGACACCGTCATGGTAGAAGAAGACCCGAAATATCTCATGCCCCCTCTCCAACGCGGCCTTCGCGAAAAAGTACGCCGAGTCGGACGCCTGGTGCTGGTAGGGGCCCTCGTTGATTTGGATTGCAAACCTCATAGCGACCTTGATGTAGTTATTCCCCGCTCTCTACCCCCATCCTGCGAACAGAGCAGTAGGGAGCGGGTCCGCGACGCGTTTCAGAAGCGGATGTAGTTGGAAGCGTTGAAGCTGGCTCGGGAGCCACGCCAAGTATCGATGTGATACTTGGTAAAGGGCAGCTCGACCTCTTCGAAGAACCGCGGCCAACCGATACGCTCGACCCACTCGTTGACCCGTTCCCAATCCCGGGCGCCCTCCTTGTAAGCCTTGAGGATACGCTTGACGATGGCTGTCGCCTCGGGCCAGCGCGGCGGGTTGTTAGGGATACCGGCAGCAACCAACTTTTGGAAAGTGGGCTTGCCGCGGGCGTTGGAGTGGTTGCCGCCGACCCAGATGGCCAGCTTGGAATGCTCGGCGTCGTTGATCTGCATGGGTGGACATGGCGGAAAGCAGGCACCGCAGCAGATGCATTTGCGCTCGTCGACCTCCAAGGAGGGCTTACCATTGACCATGGCTGGGCGGATGGCCGCCACCGGGCAACGTGCAACCACCGAGGGCCGCTCACATACATTGGCTACCAAATCGTGGTTGATCTTAGGCGGCTTGGTATGCTGCACGTTGATGGCGATATCCCCCTGACCACCACAGTTGATCTGGCAGCAGGAGGTGGTGATGTGCACCCGGTTGGGCATGGTAGCCACTTTGAACTCGCCGATGAGCTCATCCATCATGGATTTAACGACCCCGGAAGCGTCGGTGCCCGGAATGTCGCAGTGTAGCCAACCCTGCGTATGGGAGATCATGGTCACTGAGTTTTGGGTGCCACCTACGATGAAGCCGGCATCCTCGACCGCCTTGATCAGGAGTTCCACCTCGTCCGCGTCCTTAACTATGTATTCGAGGTTCGAACGCAGGGTGAAGTGGACAAAACCGTCGGCGTACTGATCGCCGATGTCACATAGCTTGCGCAGGGTGTAGACATCAAGGATCCGTTGGGTGCCGACCTTGACGGTCCAGACCTCATCACCGCTATAGGCCACATGCCGCAGCACCCCGGGCCGCGGGTGCTCGTGGTACTTCCACATGCCGAAATTCTTGCGCATCACGGGATGCATGTACTGCCAGGGATCAGGGCATCCGGATTCAATCGGCTCACGCATTTCTGCCATCGCCTGCCTCCAAAATCTTAAAATACAATCGAAAATTTCAAGCACGTGACCGCACGCGAGGACCCTACCCGGCGGCGGCCTCGGTCCGACGTTCGAACCACTTTTCCGCCACCTCGTCCCAATCGTCCATCCGTACGTAGGAACTCTGGCGCGGGTGATTCAGCATATTGGGGTCGGGCTCGATGCCGATACTGTCGAGGAAGTTGGCCAGACCAATACGCTCGATCATCTCGCCGCAGCGCTCGTGCTCCAGGCCGTTCTCGGCCCAGAAGTCGATGATCTCCTCAGCCAGCCCCACCAGAGACTCGTAGTCCTCCTCGGTCTCCAGCTTCTTGAAGGGAACGATGACGGTGCCCATGAGGTCGCCGATTTTGAGGGTGCGCTTGCCGCCGACGCAGATAGTCACACCCTTATCATCGCCCGGATGCAGGGCCTTGGGCAGGACGTTCAGGCAGTGCATACAGCGCACGCAGTCGCGATTGTTGACCACCAGGGTGTCGTCATCCTTCAAGGTCAAGGCCTGGGTAGGACAGCGGGTGATGACATTATCGATGATATACTGGCGGCCTTTGGTCTCGAGGTATTTCCTGATCTCGTCCGGCTCGACCTTCATGTCGTCGCGCCAAGTGCCGATGACAGCGAAATCCGCCCTCTCGATGGCATTCTGGCAGTCGTTACCGCAGCCGGAGACCTTAAACTTGAACTTGTAGGGCAAAGCCGGACGGTGTACGTCGTCGGTGAAGTTGTTGACCAGCAAGCGATGGGCCTTGAGCTCGTTGGTGCAGGACATTTCACAGCGGGCGGCACCGACGCAGGACATGGCAGTGCGTACACAAGGACCGGCACCGCCCAAGTCGAAGCCATAGTCGTTGATTTCGTCAAAGAAATGCTGAGTGTTTTTGGTGTCGGTTCCGATGAACATAATGTTGCCGGTCTGACCATGGAAGGTCACCAGACCCGAGCCGTATTTCTCCCAGCTGTCGGCCAATTGGCGCAGCATGCCGGTGGTATAGTGGTTACCTGCCGGTGGTTGGACACGCAGGGTGTGGAATTCCTTGGATTCGGGAAAGGCCTGTCCGACCTCGGAGAAACGGGGGATGATGCCGCCACCGTAGCCGTACACCGAGACGGTGCCGCCCTTCCAGTAACCCTTGCGGGTCTCGTAGGAGTGCTCCAGCTGGCCCAGCAGGCTATTGGTCACTTGGTTGATGCGTGGGTCCGGGTGCTCGTCGCGCAGCTGCTTGATGCCAGATATAAAGCTCGGCCAGGGGCCGCTTTCTAGCTGATCGAGCATCGGTGTAGGGTGCTTCTCGGTGGCCATTGGGCTGTTTCTCCAGATCTTTAATCGATGTGAGTGTCAAATTTAAGGAATCGCATCGTTTTGCGCCAATCGTCGGTGCGGGTCCCGCTACCTATGCATCCATCGCATTGCTCAGATCGACAGACTCGGCACTCGCCGCTGCGATGGTGGTCCCCCGACAAGCGATTGCATGGGGACCCGGACCACGGTTACTAGACCTTATCGTACTCCCGCTGTAACAAAGGAGAAACGCTACCGCCATCAGGGATAACGACTCTGCCCTACTCCTCTCCCAACGCGAGGGTTCGCTAAAGTCCCTCTCCCAGCGGGAGAGGGATTGGGGAGAGTGAGTCAAAAGGGCGAAGATCGGTGTCTTTTGCGACACCTCCAACGCGGTAGTAGAAAGGCTCCCGACCTGCAACCGCCGTGGCAACCCTCGGCCCCGACTCTCTAAAAAATGCGAACCCTACCAGCAATTGGCTGGCAATATTACGCCTTGATGATCTGTTAGTCAACGGATCCTAATATAAGCGGCTCCTCATATGCCAGCTCTGCCGCTCGGGCAAGCACATAATAAATTCCTTTACGATCAACCAGTTGGTACCGACTTTTGGGCAGGCTGTACCCGCTGCGCCGACTGTCCAATGTTATGCGATCCAAAATGATTTCCAAGGCCGGAAATCGCAGCAGGTACCCATACTCAAAAGCCACTTGAGCGATTTGCGGATAATTGCTATATTATAATGTGATTGTACTCACAAATTTAGGATAAAACAGAACACTAAGCCCACCCTAAATCAGTCGCACCGCGGCCATACCGGGAGTGTTAGGATGTGGTAAGCGTGGTAGGTCTTAACAGGATGTCTTAACAGGATGACGCCGCGAGGGGGCGTGAACCGCATTGATACAGAGACCGGCAACTGGCTTCCCGCGGTTTCATGCTGCCGATAATGTCTTGGAAACGTCGGTTCGAGAACCCGATTCCATATTCCAAGTCGAGCGGGCCTAGGTCCAAAATTCTGCAAGGCCAGCGGGTGGTTTGGGGAATGGTTCCTGGCCTAAGGAAACACTAGGCCCGCATCAGGGTGGGGAGCGGCGCGGTGGGATCTGCTGAGCTTGCGCCCGGTGCCGTCGACCAGCACGGTGCAGATGCGCATAGGCGGGAATCGGGAGCCGGAGGGCCTGGAGCAAAAACACCTAGCGCGGTGTAGAGGCCAACAGATCAGCCTCGCGGACAATTCAGATTGATCCCCTGAAACCCGTCGTCCATGACCACGGCGAGCTGGTAGACTAATAGGTAGACTATAGATCCGCAGCACAAAGTCGCCCACCTCGCGCGTCAGGTCCTGGCGCAGCGCCCCAGCGCCCCCTGGACCCGGACCCGATCACGGACCAGGACGGTTCCGCCCTCGGTGCACAAGGTGCAAGGAACGAGTCAGTTTCCCGGCGGCAGGCAGCACCTAGCACCTCTAGCACCTCCCGTGGGCGGTCGAGGTCTATACGCACAGCACTCTCATCCGCCGGTCCGCCGGCGGCTCAAGCGTCGAGATAGCTGCCGAGAGCAGCTACCAGGTAGCCGAAATGGAGGGAATCCGTCGGGGAAGGGGCGAAGCAACCGAGATACACCTCACGTCTCCACGTCTCTTCCGCGGCCGGTTCACCGCCATGCATTCTGATTCAGTCAAATCGGTAGGTCGCGCTTGCTGACAGCTGATAAGCGATTAGAACCGCAACACAAGTGGAAACGAGTACTAGGTCGTGTTGGCCTTGAGGAAGGTCCATACAAGCGTAGGGTCCACTGTGCGAACCGCTTGGGTTTTGGCCATTTAACACGTAAAAAACAGTCGCTTAGATTTAAATGTCGACAGCCCCTAGCCATGCTGCTTCTCGCGGATCTCGTCGAGGGTCTTACAGTCGATACACAAGGTCGCGGTCGGGCGCGCCTCCAAACGGCGCACCCCGATCTCCACGCCGCAGCTCTCGCAGAAACCGTACTCATGATTATCCAAACGTGTGATGGCCTCGTCGATCTTTTTGATTAGCTTGCGCTCCCGGTCGCGGGTTCGCAGCTCCAGGCTGAACTCCGACTCTTGGGTGGCGCGGTCATTGGGATCGGGGAAATTGGTCGCCTCATCTTGCATATGATGCACCGTGCGGTCGACCTCCTCCATCAATTCCTGCTTCCATGCCAGGAGGATGTTTCTGAAGTGTCCTTCCTGATCCGGATTCATGTACTCTTCGTCTGCCGCGGACTCGTATGGCGCTAAGCCGAAGACGTAGGTACCCATGTTATCTGACTCGACCATGCAATCCCTCCTGAACGGTCTGCCGCTGGTTGCGATGATCCGGCGAACACTACGGATTAGGCACTATCACGTCTGTAAAGACCTCTAACTCCAAATATAATAAATTATTATTTAGATACCAAATCGCACCCTGTGCGGCAACAGGTTTCTGTAAAAGTGGATAACGGCGCGTCGGGAATCGCTGTTGGCTTCAATACCTCCGCGCCCTGTGTATACTGGCTTACAGGAGGCCCAGAAACCGACCGAACGGATCTGCCTAGCGTTGGCTGTCGATGGGAGATAAGCGCATGACTGCAATCCTGGGTATTCCCGCCTTCCTTCATATTATGCGTGGCTGCGGTCCTGATCGTGGGCAGACGGATCGTCGCTGCACTCAGGAAGAACACTTCACGCGCAACAAACACGATGTCGGCTTTTCCGGCCATGTCATCGACTACTGCCTGCAAGCGGCAGGCCTGACCGCCAACCAACTGGGTTTGTCGGCTTCTACGATAAGCCCCTGCTTAAATCCGAGCGTTTGTTTGGAGGCCCATCTTGCCTACGCCCCCTACGCCCCGGCTGGCCCCAGGTTGTTCCTTCGGAACATGTCCCTGTGGTCGAACCAGAAGCTGTACCTGCCGCGAGAGCTAAGCAAGAACTGCACGGACAGTACCGAAAGCAGTATGTGTTCACCCAGCATCACATCTCGCACGCGGCCAGCGCCTTCTATCCATCGCCCTATGACAAGGCGGCGATCCTGACCACGTCGGCGTTGGCAGCGAGCTGTACTTTCCCCACTCCCTCGGGCTGCCCTATTCGGCGTTCACCGAGTTCATCGGATCCAAGGTCAACGACGATGAGAAGGTATAGAAGGCCCCATGGCCGACCTGCATGAGAAGCAGGCAGTGGGCAGCAAGAAAGGTGGCGATTTCCGGCTGCCTCAGGAAACCGGACAAGCGCTCTACGGGAGGCCGCCCAGAATCCTGGATGGTCGGACTGCTGAACCAGATTCCCGTGTAGAGTACGAGTACCAATCCCGAAAATGACCCGGGTCCCGATCCGCTCCACCGCGGCTCCGAGGGTGGCACAACGATGATGAAGCCGATTGAACTCCAGAGGCGAATGGTGGCATAGTGGTAAACTCAGGGCCTGAGGTAATTGAAGAAAACGCGGGCTATATAGAACGTGACACTATGCTGGCCGGAAACATCCAGGCCGCTACGTGAATGAATGCACGTTTCGGCTGAACGAGTGAAACGTAGAACGGCACGCCAGTTCGCCGTTGAGACATGGATTGAAGACGTTTTCAAGCCAAGCAATCTTCGGCTCGATGCAACATATTTCGACCCCGGACCTACACGGGTTGTCGATAAGCTAGAACAATCCGGTGCTCAACTTGAGCTGTGTCCGCGTTCTCCTCAGTCAAGTTGCAAAGGGTATGGGCCGAAGGCGCGGATCATGGTATTCAATATGTCAACGCCGCTGATTTTATGAGTCTGTCGGCTCTCGGGGTCTTTTTTGTCCAGAACAAAGGATGGTTACTAATAACTTGCTCGGGAACAATTGGAAGGGTCTTACTCCGGAATGGCAGGATATTTGTTATGCATGGCTCGACATGTCGATGGCTCGAGCCCGAACCCTGAGCCATACACATGGCAGACAGATTGACCATGTCACAGATGAGCAAGCTGCCAAGACACCTGTTCCCA
>Ga0209787_1000027_pt1 | contig 57353 bp, 51 predicted proteins | sample WorMetLIZISLAND2_2_FD_187414 | JGI IMG/M metagenome (GOLD analysis project Ga0209787, IMG submission 187414) | Marine gutless worms symbiont microbial communities from Max Planck institute for Marine Microbiology, Germany - Olavius loisae LIZARD... ... | reverse complement strand
TGATCCGACGGAACCAGAGACTCCAAAGTCACCATCTCCAGTTCCGTCTGCTGGGGTGAGCGGTTTTTAAGCATCCCACATTGAATCAAAAGCCGCCGCCAAAGGCGAGGACTTTGTCAGCGGTCTGGGGGGCTTTCGCCCCCGTTTTTGCGTCTCTCCCTGTGAGCCGAAACTCAGTGCAGTTTACCGGGCAGTTCCTTGATGGCGGTGTCGACCAGTTGATCGGCTTTTTTGGCCGCCATCTTTTCAGAAAGAAGCTCCCGGGTAGCGTCGAGTGCGATCTCGACGGTTCGTGCCTTGACCTCGTCCAATGCCGCCGCTTCCGCCTGAGCGATCCGGTCCATGGCCAGTTTCTCGCGGCGCGCCACCGTTTCTTCCAAGTGCTTGCGTCCTTGCTCGAGGATACGTGTGGCTTCGGTCTTGGCCTGGGCGGCGATGTCCTCGGCTTCCTTGACGGCGTCGCGTTGTTTCTTCTGGTATGTCGCCAACAGGTCCTGGGCTTCGTCGCGCAGCGCCTCGGCCTCGTCGAGGTCGGCCTTGATCTTGTCAGCCCGCTTGTCCAGCGCTTCGCCAACCTTTCCCGGAACCTTGAGGTAGACCAAAAGACCGATGAAGGCGACGAACGCCGTAGCGACCCAGAATGTTGGATCATGGAACATCGATAAGTCTCCTAGGTTCGGGCCTTCATGGAGTTGTCTACGGCCGCGGCCACATCGCCCGCTTCCATCGACTCACCCAGCAACCGCTCGACAGCCGCCGCCGATACTTCCTGGGCGACCTCGCGGACATTGTCCATGGCGTCTTCGACGGCCTTTGAGATGTTGGCTTCGCTCTCGACAAGCATGGCATGCACTTTGTCGTTCAGCTCGGCGTCGCGAGCCTCCGTCTCTTCCATCAATGTCGCCTGAGCTTCGGCGATCGCCGAGTGTGCAGCGCTTCTGGCGTCGGCCAATGATTCCTCATAGGCCTTGATGGCGGCTTCAGCGTCACGCTTGAAGTCGCCGGCCTTGTTAAGATAGTCGTCGATGCGCTTTTGCCGGGCTTCCAGGGTGTCCGAAATCTTGGGCACGGCGACGCGCCATATGATCAGGAACATGGCCCCGAAGGTGATCACCAGCCAGGCGATCTGGGATGAAAAGGTCGCGATATCCAGTTGCGGCATGGACACTCACCTCATGAACGTCAGCCGGCCGGTGGCCAATTGGCTCCGGCCGCCCTTACAAGACGGTCTTGCGTCAACCGAATAGAATGACGAGTGCGATAACCAGCGCGAAAAGCGCGATGGCTTCGACGAGGGCGAAGCCCAGCATCGTCATCGGGAACACAGCGCCTTGCGCCGCCGGGTTGCGGCCGACGGCCTGAATGAAGGACGCGAAGATCGTGCCGATGCCGATACCGGAGCCGATGACGCCGATAACGGCCAGGCCAGCGCCCAGGAGCTTGGCAGCTTCGAGTTCCATGATGAATTTCCTTTCCTAAGATCCAGAAAAAGTCCGAGAACGATCCCTCAATGCAAGTGCAGGGCGTCGTTCAAATAAAGGCAGGTCAGGATCGTGAATACGAACGCCTGCAGAAACGCGATGACGATTTCGAGGCCGGTCAACGCCACGACGAAAAGCCAGGGAGCGACGCCGGCGGCGCCGAGTGCAACGATGAAGCCGGCGAACACCTTCATCAACGTGTGGCCGGCCAGCATGTTGGCGAAAAGCCGCACGCTCAGGCTGATCGGACGCGACAGGTACGAGATGATCTCGATCGGGATCAGCAACGGTGCCATGTACATGGGCACGCCCGGTGGCATGAAGAACGAAAAGAAATGCAGCTTGTGTTTGGCGATGGCGATCAGCGTCACGCCGATGAAAATGAACAGCGCCATCGTGAACGTCACGATGATATGGCTGGTGAACGTGAAGCTATACGGCACCATGCCCCACAGATTGCCGAACAGTACGAACATGAAGACCGTGAAAATGAACGGGAAATAGGGCCGGCCTTCCGGTCCCACCGTATCCTTCAGCAAATTGGCGATGAACACGTAGCTCAGCTCGGCCATCGATTGCCAGCGCCCCGGGACCAGGGCGCCGCGGCGCATGCCGAGCAACAGGAAAGCACTGACGCCAACAACGGTGGCGACCATGAACGCCGAGGAGTTGGTGAACGATACGTCGAAATTCCCCAGTTCGACGGGGACCCACGTCTTGATCTCGAACTGAGCGAGCGGGCTCTGACCTTCAGCCAATGTCTTTAATCCCCCTGGCGGGCACCGCGGTCGTCCCCGGATTGCGCCTCTCGATCCGTCTTCGTGTAGCCGACGGCATATCCGAAACCGCTGGCCATCCTGTAAACGTTTAGGATGCCGGCTGCCCCTCCCAAGATGATAAACACCAGCATCAACCAAGGCCGCGTGCCGAACCATTCATCGAGCCCCCACCCGATGGCCGTTCCGACGGCGACGGCGGAAATTAACTCTACTCCAACCCGGAAAGCAAGACTCAGTGCACTACCTTTTTTTGCCTGATCCGAAGCCGGTGCACGGGTCGGGCCAAGAGGATCGCCCCGAGCCTGGTCCAGACGCGCTTCCAGGTCGTCGAGAGCCCTCTTCTCTGGATCATCCGGCATCAATTAAGTGCCTTATTTCAATAGGTTAGCGGTGTTTAGGCGATTTCACGCAGTTCCTCAGCGCGTTGCAGGTCAACGGAGACCAACTGCGAGACGCCGCGTTCCGACATGGTAACACCAAATAGCCGGTCCATGCGCGCCATGGTCATACGGTGGTGGGTAATGATCAAGAACCGCGTTTTTTGCGCATGCGCCATTTCTTCGAGCATCGAACAGAATCGGTCAACGTTGGCGTCGTCTAGCGGCGCGTCGACCTCGTCCAAGACGCAAATCGGTGCCGGATTGGTGAGGAACACACCGAACAGCAACGCCAGCGCCGTCAACGCCTGCTCGCCGCCGGATAGGAGCGACAGCACCTGCAGCTTCTTGCCGGGCGGGCTCGCCATGATCTCGAGGCCGGCTTCCAACGGGTCGTCGGCCTCGGTCAATTGCAGATGCGCCCGCCCGCCGCCAAACAGCCTGACAAACAGCTCCTGGAAGTGGGTGTCGACTTCCTTGAAGGACTCGAGCAGGCGGGCCCGGCCTTCGCGGTTAAGCTCGGCGATGCCGCGGCGCAGTTTATCGATAGCCTGGATCAGGTCCTCGCGCTCCTCATTGAGCGTGTCGATCTGTTCGACCATTTCCTTGGCTTCCTGCTCGGCCCTGAGATTGACCGGACCCATGGTCTCGCGTTCTCGGATCAGGCGCTCGACCTTGCGTTCGACCGCTTCCAGCTCGGGCAGCGGCGCGTCAGGCTTGAGGCCCGAAATCTCGAACAGTTGGTCAGGGCGGCATTCGAGCTTGTCACGGACCCGCTCGGCAATGCTCAGACTCGCCTGCTTATTCTGCTCGACCGTACCCTCCATGCGGACCATGCCTTCCCGCGCCCGGGCCAATGCGGCCTCGGCGTCGCGAAGCGCGTGATCGGCTTCCCGCAACGCCGCCTCGGCTTGCGCAAGGCGATCGCCGGCGTTGTTTCGTTTGGCCTCGGCGCTCTCGAGGGTCGTCAGCAGTTGGCCTTGTTGGTTTTCGATCTCCGCCGGTTTCGAGCGTAAGGCTTCCAACTCCCGGCTCAGGGTCTCGCGACGCGCCTCCAGGTCGGCCAACTGGGTGTCGGATCCGGCCGCCCGATCCCGCCAGCCGGTGCTTTCGTCTTCGATGTCGGCGAGGCGCTGGCGGCGTTCGCGGGCCTCACGCTCGATGGCGTCGTAGCGGCTCTGGCGGGACAGGAGTTCGGTCCGTTTTTCCGCCAGTTCGGCGCGCAATCGTCCGATCTCGGCGCGTTCCTCGGCCGGGTCGGGAATGGCGTCGAGTTCACGCTCCGTCTCGGTCTTGGCGCCGCCCGTTTCGTCCAAGTCCTGATCGTTGTCGCGCCCCGCTTGTTCGAGGCTTTCGACGCGCGAGGTGAAGGCGGCGATGCGTTCCTTGACCTGTGACGCTTCCTCGCGAGCCTGATCGAACAGAGCACGCGCCGCTTCCAGGGCGTCACGGCTGGTCCGTTCGGCGCCGCGCGCCTCCTCTTCCTGGGTCCGCGCCCGGTCGCGTTCCTGTTCCGCTACCGAAGTTTGTTCCCGCGCGGCGTCGATCTGCGAACGGATCTCCTTCAGGCGGTTGCGCTGTTCGAGGCGGGCTGCCGCCGCCGTCGCTGCGCCGGCGGTGACCGTGTAGCCGTCCCAACGCCACAGCGCTCCGGAACGGCTGACGATCCGCTGGCCCTGGCGCAGGGTTGCGGCGGCTATACGGGCGTGCTCCTCGGTCTCGACGATGCCGATTTGCGCCAGGCGCCGCCTGAGCGCCACCGGGGCCTCAACGACCGCGCCCAAGGGACGGATGCCGTCGGGCAGGGGATAGCTCTCTGTCAACGGCGGCAGGGTGCGCCAATGAACGGGCGCGGCCTCGTCCGTCGGTGCCGACAACTCGTCTCCCAGCGCCGTGCCCAGCGCCGTTTCGTAGCCCGGCTCGACCTGGACAGCGTCGATCAAGGGCGGCCACAGGTCGTCGTCGCTTTCGGCGAGGATCTTGGAGAGGGCGCTTTCCTCGGCAAGCAGGCCGGAAAGCGCGGCGTTCGCATCCTGCAGCCGCGCGACCGCGGCCTGCGTTCCCTCATGGCGTTCGGTAACCGCCGTTTCCGCGGCTTCGCGTTCGGTCTTGGCCGTTTCGAGCGCCGCGTTGGCGGCTTTGATCCGCTGTTCCGATTTCTCGATCAAATGGCGTTCCGGGGTCTCGTCCTTGAGCCGCGTCAACTGCTCGGCGATCGACTGCCCCCGTTCGATCAGGCGCTGGCGACGGTTTTCCAGTTCGCTCAGGCGGTCGGCGAGACCACGGCGTTTGGCGTCACTGGCTGCGACCCTTTCGGTCAGGTCCGTCAGCGTTGTATCCAGGCTCTCCACGTCGTGGCGCGATGTCTCCAAGGCCTGGGCCGCTTCCTCGCGTGTGGCCTCCTCGCCCTGCCGGGCGCTCTCGATCGCGGCCTTTTCCTCTGCTAGGCGTTCGATGGCCGCTTTTGCATCGTCCGAAAGCGACCTTTCGCGCTCAACATCGGAATCGATCTGGCCGAGTCTCTGTTCGGCGGCCTCTGTCTGCACCACCAAGCGCTCAATCTCCCGTTGCAGGCTCTCGCGGGCCAAGGTCACGCGGTGCAATTCCGCCGCAGCGGCCGCTTCTTCTTCGCGGAGCGCCGGCAAGGCGGCGGCCTTTTCCGCCTGCAATGTCGCTGCGGCGCCGGAAGCCGCCGTCAATTCGGCGACCTTCTTTTCCGTTTCGGCCAGGGTGTCGCGGCTTTGGTTGAGGGCGGCGTCAGCATCGACCCAACGCAGATGGAACAGCGTCGCTTCAGCCTTGCGGACATGGTCACTGAGATTGCGGTAGCGGGTCGCCTGGCGCGACTGCTTTTTGAGGTTCTGCAGTTGGGTGTCCAGGGTCACCAGGATGTCGTCGAGTCGCTCCAGGTTGTTGTCGGCGGCGCGCAACCTCAGCTCCGCTTCGTGCCGCCTTGAATGGAGACCGGTAATACCGGCAGCCTCTTCGAGGAGCGAGCGGCGTTGCTGCGGTTTGGCGTTGATCACCGCGCCGATGCGGCCCTGGCTGACCAGCGCTGTCGACCGCGCCCCGGTCGCCGAATCGGCAAACAGGAGTTGGGCATCACGGGCCCGGACCTCGCGGCCATTGACCCGGTAGGTCGAGCCTTTCTCACGCTCGATGCGCCGGCTCACCTCGAGATCGTCGAACTCGTTGAATTGGGCCGGTGCCGAACGTTCGTTGTTGTCCAGCGTCAGCACCACCTCGGCGACGTTCCTCGGCGGCCGGTTCGCCGTACCGCCAAAGATGACGTCGTCCATCTCGGAGCCTCGCATCTGCTTGGCCGAGGTTTCCCCCATCACCCAGCGTAGCGCTTCGACGAGGTTCGATTTGCCGCAGCCGTTGGGTCCGACAACGCCGGTCAAGCCGAGTTCGATCAACAACTCCGTGTTCTCGACGAAGGACTTGAAGCCGGAAAGTCGAATTTTGTTGAACCGCAGCACCTGCGAACGTCTCCCCTAAACCGCAACCAATCAGTTGGCCGCGGCCAATGCCTCGTCGAGGACTTTTTTGAAGTCGGCGTATGGCAATCCACCAGCGATCTTCCGGCCTTCGACCACGAACGATGGCGTCGAATTGATTTCATGATCCAGTTGCGCGGCCTGAGCCCTTTCCTGGATACTGTTGAGCAGGGTTTGGTTGGCAATGCAGGCGTCGACGTCGGCAGACGACATGCCGCCGAACCGCGCCGTCTTCTTGAGGGCCTCAAGAGGATTGGGTGCGTGCGACCATTGATGCTGCGCCTTGAAGAAGATGTCGATCATCGGGAAATAGCGTTTCGAACCGGCGCAACGCGCGATCATGGCGGCGGCAACCGAAGGTGTGCCGAGCGGGAAATCACGGAAGATGAACTTAACCTTGCCCGTATCGACATACTCTTTCTTGATCTTCGGGAAGACGTCGAAGTGGAAATTGGCGCAATGCGGACAACCGAGCGACGCGTATTCGATTACGGTCACCTTGGCGTTCGGATCGCCGATAATCTTTTCCTCCGTGGCCTCCTCATCGCTGGCGATGTCGGCTATTGCCGTTTCCGGAACGGCCAGGACCAAAGAAGCGGCCAAGCCCAGAACGCCCACAAACCCTACTATAAGTCGGTACAATTCGGTCTCCCTAACACAAGATGTTGGTGAATATAGAATCGGCGGATCGCAAGAGTCGAATCCTTTTGGCGAGTTATCCACACGATTCTGCGCGATGGAAAACTGCCGGAACGAACCGGTTTAAGGCCAATAAAATAAGCGTTACCGTGGCTTCCGCGCCGTCATGGCACGGCCGAGACCTTCGAGGGCGACCTTGATCTCGTCGTCCTCGACGTCGGACAATTGGTCTTCGAGGGCCGTTTCCTCTTCCGGCGTCAATGTCCGGTGCGTCGGCGCTTTGGCCCTGGGCGCGGGAACGGGCCCATGGATCAAACGCAGGCGCGCCACAGCCTGATACCCGAAGTAGGTATTGATGCGTTCGACGATGATCGGTTCCGAATGCTGGATTTCCGTTGCCAGCGCCGAATTGGAGACCCGGAGCTGCAGCGTGCCGCGGGTCCGTTCGCCTTTTTCGTAGGCGATTTTTTCGGGAACGCTGACGCGGGCCAAGGTTTCGCCGGCGATCTCGGGCCAATGGCGGGCAATGGCGCCGTCGTCCATGCCGCGCTTCCCGAACACCCGGCCGGTCAACCGATTGACGGTGCGGCCCAGGGTCTCGACGCGGCTCATCCGCTTGGTGCGTCGTCTTTTGTTCACGGTCCCGGCACCTGGATTTTTCGATCGCGTTCCCCATGTTAGGGTCCCTGGTGTGCACCGGCAACCGAAGCTTCCGGGCCTGGGTGGGGTTATCGTTCGTGGGGTCATCGCTCATCGTGTCGAATAAGCCTTCGCATTTACCGTCCGCCCTACGTCCGCGCCTGCTTGGGTGGTATGACCGCCATCGGCGCTCACTGCCCTGGCGGGCCGAACCAGGCGTCAATCCGGACCCTTATTGTGTCTGGCTCAGCGAGATCATGTTGCAGCAGACGACGGTGGCGACGGTAAAATCCTATTTTGACGATTTTTTGGCGCGCTGGCCGACGGTCATCGATCTGGCCAGGGCAGACCTCGATGGCGTACTGCACGCTTGGCAAGGCCTCGGTTATTACAGCCGCGCGCGCAACCTGCACCGTTGCGCCGGAGTGGTGGCGGGGGAAATGAACGGCCGTTTCCCTGAGCAGGAGAAAGATCTCGCCAAGCTCCCCGGCATTGGCGATTACACCGCCGCTGCGATCGCCGCCATCGCCTTCGGCCGCCCGGTCGTCCCGGTCGACGGCAACGTCAAGCGGGTCATCGCCCGGATGTCCCTGCTGGAGACAAATGGCGCGGCGCTGAAGGCGGAGGTCCAGGATCGGGTTGGCGCCTTGGCGGAAGGCGAGCGGCCGGGCGATTTCGCCCAAGCCCTGATGGATCTGGGCGCCACGGTCTGTCGACCGCGGAAGCCCTTGTGCGCGTCCTGCCCTTGGCAAGAGAGCTGTCTCGCCAGGCGGGAAGGGCATCCGGAGCGGTTTCCGATTCGGTTACCCGGCAAGGAGAAGCCGGTCCGGTTCGGGGTCGCCTTTTGGCTCCGCCATCCGGACGGAGCCTTCTGGTTGCGGCGGCGTCCGGAAAGCGGACTGCTCGGCGGTATGATCGAAGTGCCGCCCACCGACTGGCGGACCGAGGCCTGGGACGGCGAGGAAATTCATGCGCTCGCGCCACGGGCCTCGGCGTGGCGCCCATTGGACGGCGAGGTGACCCACACCTTCACCCATTTCCATCTGCGGCTTTCGGTGTGGGCCGGGGAGGCCCAAACGGAGGATCTGGCGGACGGGTTCTGGTGCCGTCCCACAAACCTCCAGGATCAAGCCTTTCCGACCGTAATGAAGAAGGTCGTGCGCCACGCCCTCGATCGATCAGGGGCGTGGCCGGCGGTTCAGTCGTCGTAGGCCATCAGCGCATCGAACGGGACGCCGTTCAGTTTTTCGCGGCCCTTCAGGAAGGTCAGTTCGATGATGCAGGCCGCGCCAACCGGCTTTCCGCCGACCTTCTCGATCAGGCCCATGGACGCCGACAGGGTGCCGCCGGTGGCCAGAAGGTCGTCGAGAACCACGACCCGCTGCCCGGTCTCGATGGCATCCTCCTGGATCTCAATGGTATCGGTACCGTATTCGAGATCGTATTCATAAGAGACGGTCGAGCCGGGCAGTTTTCCACTCTTGCGGATCATCGTGAACCCGAGACCGAGGCGGGAGGCCAGGGGTGCGGCAACCAGGAAGCCGCGCGATTCGATGCCGGCCAGCATGTCGGGCTGATGGCGGCTGACGATCCGGGCCAGGCGGCCGAGGGCCACCTGCCAGGCATCCGGATGGGCCAGCAGCGTTGAAATGTCATAAAAAAGAATGCCCGGTTTCGGGAAATCGGGAATCGAGCGGATGTGGTCTTTCAGGTCCATCGTATTTCCATTGTCGGTTAATCGAATTTCGAAACGTGGCCCAAGAGTCTAGTGGGTCGCCCGAATGAGGACAATCACGGAAGCGCGCCGCCCGACGAACGTATTCATGAATTCGAATTTGAAACAAATGTCCCAATTTCCCGATTTTTCGTTTCATTTTGTTGCATCGAATAATGACCTGTGCCTATTATCCCGGCGGGAGGAAACTACAATAAACGTTTGCGATGGATTACGCGGAATTCGCCCAGAACCTGGCTGAGCGTTATCCGAGCCTCAGTCCGCAGTTGCGGCTCGCGGCCCGGCACGTTCTCGACCGTCCCGACGATGTCGCCTTGATGTCGATGCGCGGGATCGCAGCCGACGCCGGCGTTCACCCAACGACCCTGACCCGCTTAGCCCGGGCGCTCGATTTCGGGACCTATGAAGCGTTTCGCGCCATGTTCCAGAAACGACTGCGTTCCCAGCCAGCCGATTTCCTCGGACGCGCTCAAGAATTGCAGGCCCGCGCCACCGGCAAGGAAGGCGGTGTCGTCGGCGATGTTCTAGAGGCGGCAATCGGCAATCTGGAGGAATCGTTCACGGCCAATGGCGTCGACCGCTTCGTCGCCTGCGCTGATGCTTTGCGCGGCGGTAACCGCATATTCGTCGCCGGCCAACGCAGCTGTTACCCGATCGCTTTCTATTTCAACTACGTTTACAGCGTGTTTCGGAACAACGCCGTATTGATGGATGGCGGCGGTGGCACCTTCTCAGACGGTTTGCGGTCCATGGTTGAGGGCGATGTCATCTTCGCCATCAGTTTCGACCCCTACACGCTTGCCACCGTGCAGGCCATCGACTTTGCCCTCGAAAACGGTGGTTCAGCGGTGGTGTTGACGGACAGCATGGTGTCGCCGCTTGTCGACAGGGCCGACCATGCCCTGATCATCAAGAACGAGAGCCCATCTTTCTTCCAGTCAGCAGCACCAGCCATGGCCGCGGTCGAGGTCTTGATCGCGCTGATGGTGCTCGGCGACGGACCTCAGGCGCTCGGCGCCATCGAGGAAAGTGAAAAGCAGCTCAAGCGTTTCGAGGCCTATTGGGGGCAACCGGCGCAAGGCAAGCCAAGGAGAAAAAGGAAGTGACACACGTTTTCCAGCGTCAGATTCGGGCGAACATGCCCGTGGCGGTCGCCGGCGACGGTGTCTATCTGATTGATTCCCAGGGAAACCGGTACCTCGATGCTTCAGGAGGCGCCGCCGTTTCCTGTCTCGGGCACAATGACCGGGACGTCATCGAGGCGATCAAGGTACAGGTCGACAATCTGGCCTTTGCCCATACCGCGTTTTTCACCTCGGCGCCGGCCGAGGAGCTGGCCGATCTTTTGATAGAAGCGGCACCCGACGGTATCGCCATGGTCTACTTCCTGTCCGGCGGTTCGGAGGCTATCGAGGCGGCTTTGAAGATGGCTCGGCAGTATTTCCTGGAGATCGGCGAGCCGAAGCGGACGCGCTTTATCGCCCGCGAACAGAGTTACCACGGAAATACCATCGGAGCGCTTTCCGTCGGCGGCAATGCCTGGCGGCGCGAACCCTTCAAGGAAATGCTCATCGAGAGCAGCCACATCGTGCCCTGCTACCCCTACCGCCACAAGAGCCCCGACGAAACGGACGAGGAATACGGGAGCCGCGCCGCCAACGCCTTGGAAGCGGAAATCCTCAGGCTCGGTCCTGAAACCGTCGCCGCCTTCGTCGCCGAGACCGTTGTCGGGGCGACCGCAGGTGTCGTGCCGCCGGTCGAAGGGTATTTCAAGCGTATCCGCGAAATCTGCGACAAATACGGAGTCCTGCTCATTCTCGATGAAGTCATGTGCGGAATGGGGCGCACGGGAACGTTGTTCGCCTGTGAACAGGACGGCGTCAGCCCGGATATGATATGCGTCGCCAAGGGCCTGGGTGCCGGCTACCAGCCGATCGGTGCGACTCTGGTCAACGAGAAGGTTTTTTCCGCTTTCCGCGACGGCAGCGGCTTCTTCCAGCACGGCCACACCTACATGGGTCATGCCACGGCCTGCGCCGCAGCCCTCGCCGTGCAGAAGAAGATCCGCAAAAACGGACTCCTGCCCAATGTCCTGAAGCAGGGGCAGTTGCTGGCCGACCGGTTGACCGAACGGTTCGGCAACCACGCCAACATCGGCGACATTCGAGGGCGTGGGTTGTTCCGAGGTATCGAACTGGTCGCCGACCGTTCGACCAAGGAGCCGTTCGATCCTGCTTTGAAGCTGCATGCGAAGATCAAAACCGAGGCCATGGCACGCGGTTTGATCTGCTATCCGGGCGGCGGCACCATCGACGGCACACGGGGCGACCACGTTCTCCTGGCCCCGCCCTTTATCATCAGCGAAAGCGAGGTCGATGAATTGGTCGACAAACTGGGCGGCGCTGTCGATGCCGCCCTTGCCGGTGCCGGAGTTTGAGTGATGGGTGCTCTTAACATGAATGGTGACCGGTTCGACCGCCACACCCATTGGACACCGCTCGTCCTCGCCGTTGCGCCCAACGGTGCAAGACGGACCAAGGCGGATCACCCGGCGTTGCCCATGTCCGCCGGTGAGATCGCCAGGACGGCTGCCGAATGCCGGGAAGCCGGGGCGGCGATGATACACCTTCACGTTCGCGACGGTGCGGGCCGCCATACACTCGACGTCGATGCCTATCGCGATGCCATAGGGGCCATTCGCCGCGAAGTCGGTGGACGTATCATCGTTCAGGCGACCAGCGAGGCGGTCGGCATCTATTCGGCAGCCGAGCAGATGGCAATGGTTCGCGAACTGCGCCCGGAGGCGGTGTCCATGGCCATCCGCGAGATCGTTGCCGATGGCAGCGACGAGCCGGAGGCCGGACGGCTCTTCGAGTGGATGGGCCGCGAGGGGATCCTGCCCCAGTACATTCTCTATTCGGCCGACGAGGTCGAGCGTTTCGTCGATCTCAGACGGCGCGGCGTGATTCCGGGCTCCGCGGTCTTCGTGCTCTATGTGCTCGGCCGGTACGCCGAGAACCAGGTGTCGAGCCCGGCCGATCTGCTGCCGTTCCTCTCCGCCACCGACGCCATGGCCGATCATTGGGGGTTTTGCGCTTTCGGGCCGCGCGAGGGAGCGACGGCCCTGATGGTGGCGGCTCTGGGCGGCCACGCCCGGGTCGGCTTTGAGAACAACCGCTGGCTCAACGACGGCCGCCTGGCACCCAACAACGCGGCTCTCGTCGCCCAGGTCGCGAACGGAGCGGCGCTGATCGACCGGCCGCTGGCCGATGCCGACGAGGCTCGCGAAATCCTCAGCAATCCAGTCACCGTGAGCCCGGTCGATGTGCCCCCGCATTCGGCGCTGGAGGAATTGGCCGCCGTCGGCCGCGAGGAGGCCAGGGCATGCTGAGCGGACCGGAAGTTCAGGACATGAAGCGCGAAACCGGGGGCACGGTTGCGCCGCTTCGTCCATATGTTACACTTTTTCCATAAACAATTGCGGTTCAGGAATAACTGCAGCAGGGAGGAGAACCGTGACCGTACGGCGTAGGCCGTTCACGGCGATATCGGCGTCAAAGAAACGCTGGCCGAGGAACTGCCCGAGCACGGCAGGTTTTTCAGGATTTCGAGAATTCGAGCGTCGTTGCTCGCTCGCGCCTTGGAAAGGGGCGCAAGCGGCCGGGGCGTTCGGACCGCCGGGCGTTCGCCCGACGGAGCCCGGTACCCAGGGAGCTGTCTTCATGGGCCGGTTGGTCGCGTTGGAAACCGCGGCCGCAATCCCGATCGGGAGTGTCGGGTGAACAGTAACGGGAAATTTGGATCACTACTCAAGGAGGCTTCCAAATGTCATTTAAGAAAACTCTGTTAGCGGGGGCGGCGGCTGTCGGCCTTTCGTTCGTGGCGGGTTCCGTCGGTACGGCGGGTGCTGCTGAATTCATCACCATCGGCACCGGCGGTGTCACGGGTGTCTATTACCCGACGGGCGGTGCTATCTGCCGCTTGGTCAACAAGGGCAAGAAGAGCCACGGCGTGCGCTGCTCGGTCGAGTCGACGGGCGGTTCCGTCTACAACATCAATACCATCCGGGCCGGCGAGCTCGACATGGGCGTGGCCCAGTCGGACTGGCAGTACCACGCCTACAACGGCACGTCCAAGTTCAAGGACCAAGGTCCGTTCAAAGAACTTCGCGCCGTATTCTCGGTCCACGCCGAACCGGTCAGCATTATCGCCCGCAAGGACGCCGGCATTAAGACGGTCGACGACCTCGTCGGTAAGCGCGTCAATATCGGCAACCCCGGTTCCGGTACAGAAGCGACCTGGAACGTCATGTGGAGCGCCATGGGCAAGAAAAACAGCGACCTCAAGCTGGCCGCCCAGATGAAATCGGCCGAAACGCCGAGCGCGCTTTGCGATAACAAGATCGACGCCTTCTTCTGGCTGGTCGGCAACCCGGCGGCCTTGAACAAAGAAGCGACGACGACTTGTGACGCCAACTTCGCCACCGTCGATAACGCTGCCATCGCCAAGCTGGTCAAGGACAATCCGTTCTACCGCTATGCGACGATTCCGGGCGGCATGTATCGCGGCAACCCGGACGACATCAAGACGTTCGGCGTCGGCGCCACCTTCGTCAGCTCGACACGCACCTCGTCCAACACCGTCTATCAAGTCGTCAAGTCGGTGTTCGAGAACTTCGCGCAGTTCAAGAAGCTGCATCCGGCGTTCAACCATCTCAAAGAGAGTGAGATGATCAAGGACGCTCTGTCGGCTCCGATCCACGACGGCGCCATGAAGCACTACAAGGAAAAAGGCTGGATGTAGTTCCGGCCCGGCAGGGGGGCTTGCCCCCCCCTGCCATTTTCTCTCCGCGATCGGGGCACCCGCGATGTTCCGGTCTTGAACATGGGTGACCGCGAACGTACGAAGGTTGCCCTGCGGACCGTCGAAAAGCACGACAACGAAAAACCTGTGCCGCGGTCAGATTTCGATGCTGTAAATGGGGACGGGGGGTCCCTGGCGGGAGGCAACGATGCGAGTTTTCGCTACGGAAACGATTATTGGATTGTGCGCGGCAGCAGCGCCGACCCTCTCGGGGTCGGGCAAAACCCACGCCGCCGACATCATCGTGGGCGCCGGCGACGCGGCACCCATCCATTTTCACGTCGGGCGCGCCGTGTGCCGGTCGCTCGAGAAGACCATACAGGGTATTTCCTGTGAGGTGCGCAAGATCACCGGCCGGGATGAGGCCGAACCACGGGCTGTGCTCAACAACGTCCGCAACGGGGCCATCGAAATCGGTCTCGCTCAGTCAGACTGGATCCACAACGCGGTGACCGGCCAGGGCGACTTCAAGTTCGCCGATGGGCAGTTCACCAGCCTGAGGACCCTTTTCGTGCTTCACGGCGAACCCTTCACGGTGCTCGCGAGACGCGATTCGGGGATCAAGACCATCGATGACTTGGCCGGTAAGCGAGTCAATATCGGCGGGCCCGGAACCAAGGAACGCGCCGTCATGGATATGGTGATGGCGGCCCAGGGGTGGACCCACAAGTCGTTCCGGATGGCCGACGAAATGGCGCAGAGCGAGCAGCTTCTGGCACTCTGTCACAACCGAATCCAGGCCATGGTTGCGACCGTTGCCCATCCCGATCCCAACATCGCCAAGGCGATCAAGCTTTGCGATGCGGCGCCGGTGGCGATCACGGGGCCCAACATCGACAAACTGGTTGGCACCCACCCATACTTTGCCAAGACCTCGGTGCCCGGCGGTTTCTATCAGGGGCAGGAGCAGGCGGTCCCGACGTTCGGTGTCCGGGTCGGTGTCGTCGCTTCCGAGGATATCGACGATGACATCGCCTACGCGGTGACCAAGGCCGTCGCCGGGAACCTGAGCCGGTTCCAGCGGCTTCACCCGGCCTTGGGCCAGCTGAAGCCCGAGGACTTGATCAGAGACGGGGTTAACGCGCCGCTTCACGAGGGCGCCGCCAAGTACTTCCGCGAAACAGGGATGATGTAGACAGGACGGCCGTTACCGGTTTTGACCAAGACAACCGGGAATACGGACCGCAGCCCGATCGCCATAGAAAAACCGGGCTAGTGAACTAACGGGGAGACGAAGATGAGCGAAGAAAACAAAGACGTCCAGGAGGTAGCGGACCAAGACGCCCTTCAGGACATGATCGCCGAGGCCGATACCGGGGCGCGGGCGCCGACCGGTGCGATTCCGGCGAAAATCCTCTGGGGTGTACCCCTGGCCTGGTCGCTGTTCCAGATCTGGTACGTATCGCCACTGCCGTACATGTTCAACATCGGGCTATTCAACTCGACCGAAGCCCGCTCCATTCACCTGGCATTCGCCGTCTTCCTGTCCTATACGGCGTTCCCCGCCCTGAAACGTTCGCCGCGCGACTACATTCCGATCCAGGACTGGATCCTGGCGCTCGGGGGCGCCTTCTGCGCCGGCTATTTGTTCCTGTTTTACAGGGAACTGGCAGAGCGTCCGGGTTTGCCGACGCAGATGGACGTTATCGTCGCGATCTGCGGTATCCTGTTCATTCTCGAGGCGACGCGCCGGGCGCTAGGCCCGCCTTTGATGGTCGTCGCCATCATCTTCCTGCTCTACGTGTTTCTCGGCGATAAGGCGCCCGAGGTCGTCAGCTGGAAGGGGGCTTCCTTCAACAAGGCCATGTCGCACTTCTACCTGACCACGGAGGGCGTGTTCGGTATCGCGCTCGGTGTGTCGACGTCGATGGTTTTCCTGTTCGTGCTCTTCGGATCGCTTCTCGAAAAGGCCGGCGCCGGTAACTATTTCATCCGCGTCGCCTTCGCCCTGATGGGGCACATGAGAGGCGGGCCGGCCAAAGCGGCCGTCGTCTCATCGGGCATGACCGGTCTCGTTTCGGGATCTGCCATCGCCAACGTGGTGACGACGGGTACCTTCACCATCCCGTTGATGAAGAAGGTCGGTTTTCCGGCCGAGAAGGCGGGTGCCGTTGAGGTGGCGTCCTCGACCAACGGCCAGTTGACACCGCCGATCATGGGCGCGGTCGCCTTCCTGATGGTCGAGTACGTGGGCATCACCTACGTCGAGGTCATCAAACACGCCGCCCTTCCGGCGCTGATTTCTTACGTGGCGCTGGTCTACATCGTCCATCTGGAAGCCGTTAAGGCCGACCTCAAGGGGCTGCCCAGGCGCTCGCCACCCAACTTCGTGCGCAGCCTCGGCATGTTCCTGGCCACTTTCATCGGTTTGGCAGTTTTGTGCGTGGTGTCCTATTACGGCCTCGGCTGGATGAAGGGTGCTTTTGGCGGTTTGACGCCATGGATCGCCGCCGTCATCGTCGCCGCCGCCTATATCGGGCTGGTCAAGTACGCGACCAAGTTCCCGGAATTGGATACCTCGTTCGAGATCGTCGAACTGCCGGAACCGGGACCGACCATCAAGGCCGGCCTCTACTATTTGCTGCCGGTGTTCGTGCTGGTCTGGTGTTTGACCGTCGAGCGGCTGTCGCCGGGTTTGTCGGCCTTCTGGGCGACGGCATTCATGCTGTTCATTCTGCTCACGCAGAAACCGCTCAAGGATCTGTTCCACGAAACCGGTGAAACGGTGGCGATGGGGCTGCGTCACGGCGTTTCCGACCTGCTTGAAGGCATGATCAGCGGTGCGCGCAACATGATCGGCATCGGTGTCGCAACGGCCGCCGCCGGTATGGTCGTCGGCACCGTGACCCTGACAGGCGTCGGTCTGGTGATGGCCGAATTCGTCGAGTTCATCTCAGGCGGTTACGTGCTGCTGATGCTCTTTTTCACGGCGATCCTCAGCCTGATCCTCGGCATGGGCCTGCCGACGACGGCCAACTACATCGTTGTCTCGTCACTGATGGCCCCGGTCATCGCCACCGTCGGCGCCGAACAGGGGCTGATCGTGCCGTTGATCGCGGTACACATGTTCGTCTTCTACTTCGGCATCCTGGCCGACGACACGCCACCGGTGGCCATGGCCGCCTTTGCGGCGGCCGCCATTTCGGGCGGTGATCCAATCCGCACCGGTCTACAGGGTTTTGCCTACGATATCCGGACGGCGATCCTGCCCTTCCTGTTCATCTTCAACACGGAACTGCTGATGATCGGCGTCGAGACCTGGTATCACCTGCTGATAACGATCATCACTGCGGTCACGGCCATGTTGCTGTTCGCGGCAGCGACCCAGGGGTTCTTCATCGCGCGGTGCAAGGCCTGGGAGGTGGTGGCTCTGTTGCTCGTCGCCTTCACCCTGTTCCGACCCGGATATTGGATGGACCAGATGATCCCGCCGCTGGTCGAGGCGCCGGCCGAAAAACTTTACGAGGTCGCCGGGGCGTTGCCGGAAAACGCGCAGATCCGTGTTCGCGTGCTCGGCATCGATTTCGATGAAAAACAGGTCGACAAGACGGTCATGCTGCCGGTTGGGGCGACCGGGGACGGCAAATCCCGGTTGTCGCAAGCCGCCGGCCTCGAGCTTCGTGAGGAGGAAGGCAAGCTCGTCATCGACATGGTGCAGTTCGGCGGAGCCGCGGACAAACAGGGCCTCGGCGAGTTGGATACCGGCGAAATCGCCAACGTCATCATGGCCTCGGATCGCCCGGCCAAGCAGTGGTTGTACATCCCCGCGCTCCTGGTCCTGGCCTTGATCATCATCCTGCAGCGTGGACGGAAGCGTAAACTCGAAACGGTCACGGCATAAGGAGAAAGACCATGTACAAGAACGTCCTGTTGTCCGTCGACCTCGGCCAGGAAAGCTCCTGGAAGAAAGCGCTGCCGATGGCGGTCGAGCTCTGCCAGGGTTCGGGCGCCCGGCTTCATGTGATGACCGTGGTCCCCGACTTCGGCATGAGCATCGTCGGTCAGTACTTTCCGGAAGGGTACGAAAAGGAAGTCGCCAACAAGGTGATGACCCAGCTTCATGCCTTCGTCGGTGAACATGTACCCGACGACGTACCGGTCCAGCACATCGTCGGTGAGGGAAACGTCTACGAGACCATCCTCAAGATGGCCGACAAGATCGGGTCGGACCTGATCGTCATGGCGTCACACCGCCCGGAATTGCAGGACTACCTTTTGGGACCGAACGCGGCGCGTGTCGTCCGTCACGCCAAGTGTTCGGTGCTGGTCGTCCGGGGCCAGTGATCGCCGGAAAGCAGCCCTAGGATCGAGGACAAAGAAAAACCGCCGCTCCCCGAGGAGCGGCGGTTCTTACTCCGAACCGGAGACATTAGGTCATTTGCCGCCGCTTTTCAGGTAGGCAATGACCGCCTTGCGGTCTTTTTCCTTTTTCAGCCCGGCGAAGGCCATCTTGGTCTTTTTGACCAGCTTTTTCGGTTTGGTCAGATACTTGTCGAGGGTCGCTTCGTCCCAGGTCAGGCCCGACTTCTTCATCGCCTTCGAATACTTGTATCCTTTAACGGCTGCAGCCGGTTGGCCGACGATACCATGAAGGTTGGGGCCGACCTTATTCTTGCCGCCTTCCTTGATGGTGTGGCAGGCCTTGCACTTTTTCCAGACCTTTTCGCCATGGCCGTCGGCCATCGCGTCGCTGGCGGCCATACCCGAAAGGGCCAACGCCATACCCATCACGGCAACGCTGGCCGCCTTCTTAATCGTGATCATTGGAGTCCTCCGATCTGGTTCGATAGCAAAAAAAACGGGCACCATTCCGCCCGGCAAATTCCTTGGCCCATCTGATACCCTTATCGGAGGGCCGAATTCAACCCCATTCGACAGAGGGGCGTTCGATATTTCATCCGCGACGGCTCAATGCTGAGAGTTGATTTTGGCCGATTTGTGGCGGTTGTAGGCTTTATGAGGGATCGGAGAGGTCGCGCCAGATCGCGTATTCCTCGCGGAAACGGCTCAGCGACTGCCAGACTTTGGCAAACGTCCGGTCTGCCTCACTTTGTTCTGCAATGACGTCATTCCACGCCCGGCGAAACGCGGCCAGGACGTCGGGCGGCCAGGTCGACAGCTGCGTCCCTTGTTTGGCCAGTGTCTTCAGTGCGGCGAACTGCCGGGCTTCGTTCGCCGCCAGGCCGTGCCGTACGTTGTCTCCGCATACCGTTTCGATCTGCGCTTTCGCTGTCTCCGGCATGCCTTTCCAGTCGTCGCGGTTGATCATCAGGTCGAACAGCGAAGCCGGCTGGTGCCATCCGGGAAAGTAATAATGCCCAACCCGCTCATGGACGCCGAGCGCCAGGTCACTTTCCGGCTGCGAAAACTCCGCCGCATCGATGCTGCCCGACTCGAAGGCGATGAATACGTCAGTGTCGCCGATGTCGGGCGTTTCGACGCCGAGTTTATTGAGAACCTTGGCGCCGAGGCCGCCGGTCCGCATGCGAAGTCCCTTGAGGTCCTCGACCGTCTCAACCGGTTTTCTGAACCAGCCCGATGCTTCCGTCGACGCCATTCCACAGATGATCGCGTGGATACCAAAACGGTTGTAGAGGGCCTGGTAAAGGGCCTTGCCGCCGCCGCCGTAATACCAAGCCAGGTATTCCTGTGCCGAGGGACCAAATGGTATCGACGAGAACAGATGGAACGCCGGAGCCTTTTCCGACCAGGCAGCCGAGTTCGCGAAAGCCGCTTCGACCGTGCCAGAGCGGACCGCTTCGAACATTTCGGCGGCAGGAACAAGTGTGCCGGAATCGTGGTAAACCAGCGTAACCTGCCCGCCCGACACCTTGCGGACCTCATCCTCCAGCCGTTTGGCCAATTCCGCGACCTGTGGGACCGAGCCGGAAAAGGCGCTGGCCATGCGCCATTTAACGGACGCGCCGATATCTTTTTGCTGCTCAACGGCGGGTGCGCTGAGAGCGTGGGTCTTTGTGTCGCCGGACACCGCCGCCGGCTCGCCGGTGGCTGGCGTGTTCAAGCCAGGAATCTTCTTGTCGAAATTGGGGCCGATCACGTTGCTGCCGAGGACGATCCCGACGACAAGGCCGATGACCACCCCGATGATCACGTTGCGCATGGCGCCACTCCCTCAAGACCCCGCCCGTCCTTGCCTTTTCCTTCGGCTTGTCTTTGTCGTGGGCGGCGGACCGTTCCCGTTTATGGCCCGAAACACCGATACGCTATCGTAGGGCCCGTTGGCGGACAAGACGAAAGCCGGACGGCCTGAGGGGCCGTTCGGGGTGTGGCCCGACGGGAAATAAACGGTTAAGGTCCGCACATGAACAACGCGATGAACCCGCCGCCACTGAAAGGCGGCGTCGAACATTTCAGGGCCGGGCGTCTGGACGCGGCTGAGGCCGCGTTTCGCAAAGCTCTCGAAATATCACCTGATCACCCGGATGCCCTGCATCTGCTGGGCCTGACGCTGTCCCGCATGGGACGCAACGAGGATGCTGTCGACTTCGTCCGCCAGGCCCTCGACAAGCAACCGGGCAACGTTGGTTATTGCAAGAACCTGGGCCAGATCTTTATGCAGATGCGCGACATTGAGGCCGCTACCGACTGCTATGAACGCGTTCTCGCGGTCGCACCCGGGGATATCGATGCCCTGATCCAGAGCGGCATCCTCAAGGCCATGTCGGGGGACATCGAAGCCGGCAACGAATACCTCAGGCGCGCCGCCGCTGCCGCCCCGGCTGATCCCAGGCCGCGCTACAACCTGGGAGTCATGCACCTTGAAAACGGCAATGCCCAGCAGGCCGCGGAATACTTCCGCGAAACCGTCCACCTGGCCCCAACAATTGGGAGGCATACCTGAATTGGGGCCGCGCCCTGACCGTTCTCGGCAAACCGAAAGCAGCGCTCAACGTCTACCGGAAGGTTGCCGAATCGCAGCCCAACAACCCGCTCGTGCTCAACAATTTGGGGTTGGCGTTGCTCGGCGAGGACAGCCTGGAAACCAGCATCACCCACCTTCAGCGCGCCATTGAAAACGCCCCCCAATTCGTCGAGGCCCATTGCAACCTGGGCCTGGTTTACCGTCGCGCCGGGCGCCTTGAGGAGGCCGTGCGGGTACTGGACCGAGCCCTGGAACTGGATCCGAAATCGGAGAAGGGGCTGGCCACGCTGGGGACGATTCGGTTCATGCAGGGTAATCTGGCCGAGGCCTGGGATTTCCGCTGCCGGCGTTTCGAACGGCCGGGCTTCGGCGGACGCTATGCGGCCTGGCCCCTTTGGCGCGGCGAGGAACTTGCCGGCAAAACCATTCTGGTGTGGGGGGATCAGGGCGTCGGCGACTAGATTCTGTTTGCCTCCATGCTGCCTGACTTGGCGGCCTCGGGAGGACAAGTTCTCTTTCACTGCGACGACCGCATGGTTTCCGTCTATGGCCGGTCGCTGCCCGCCGTCACGGCGGTCGGGCGGTCCGCTGACCCCGAGGCCGCGGCCGGCGGACGGATCGACTGCCAGATTCCGTTGGAGGGGCTTGGGGTCCACTATCGTAGGGCCCTCGATTCCATTCCCGAGGGGCAGTCGATCATCGCCGCCGACCCTGACCTCATCCAAAAGAAGCGGGCCGCTTATCGGGGCGACGACGACGTGAGGCTCGTCGGCGTGTCCTGGCTCAGCACCAACCGGGAATTGGGCAAGGACAAGGCCATCGACCTTGCCAAGTTCTCGGCCCTGCCGCTAGGGCCCGGGGTGCGGCTCGTCGATCTGCAGTACGGAGACACGGCGAAACAGCGCGAAAGGTTCGAGCGAGACACCGGGCATGCCATCCTGCACGACGACAGTTTCGATCAACTGGAGGATCTGGAGTCCTTCGCCGCCCAGGTCGCTGCCATGGATGCCGTCGTCTCCGTGTCATCGACGACGGCCCATTTCGCGGGCGGCCTCGGCGTGCCGGGCTTTATCTTGCTCAATACGGCGCCGCTTCACTATTGGTTCCTCGATCGCGAAGACAGCCCCTGGTACCCGTCGCTACGCCTGTTCCGGCAGGCTCAACGAGGACAATGGGATGACGCGCTGGCGGCTGTCGCCGAGGCACTGCGATCGACCATCGACGGAACCGGATCGTTTTGAACGGTTGCCGGTTTCAGACCGTTTGCCGGCCGGTTCCCTCGTGGCCGTACTGGAATAGGCCGGGGTGCAGAACCTCGGCCAGGATCTCGAGCGATTCCGCGAGTCTCGGTCCGGGCCGGTTGAAATACTGGTTACCGTCCGCGATGTGGACCCGCCCTGCCTTCACGGCGCGCAAATCCGGCCACCCGGGTTGACCGGTGAGTGCGGGCAGGTCGTGGCGAGTTTTGCCGATATCGTAGCCGCAGGGCAAGACCAGGATGACATCGGGGTCGGTGGCGGCTAGTGCCTCCCAAGTGATCCACGGCGAATGTTCACCGGCGCGGCCAAGGACGTCGCGGCCGCCGGCCATGGCGACCAGTTCCGGCACCCAGTTGCCGGCCGCCATCAACGGATCGAACCATTCGACGCAGGCGATGGTCGGCTGCGTTGATTGTCGCCGGGCTTCCACCTCGATGGCCGTCATCCGGGACCGGATCCCGTCGACCAGCCGGTCACCAGCCTGTGGATCGCCGAGGGCCTCGGCGACGGCGCGGATATCGTTCCAGATATCATCAAGAGCGTTGGGCTCCAGCGATATGATATCGGGTGCGGTACCGGTCCAGTCGGCCAGCGCGCGTTCCAAGTCCTTCGGACTCGCGGCGCATACCTCGCATTGGGTCTGCGTGACGATGACGTCGGGGGCGAGGTCCTTCAGCAATATGCCATCGACGGCATAGACCGATAATCCCTGTTCGACGATCGATTTGACTTGGCCGTCAATGTCACGGCTCGCGGCGTCCGTGTCGATCTTCGAGGCCGTGCAGGCCGGTAACGCCTCGACGGATCGCGGGAAGTCGCATTCGTGGGAACGGCCGACGAGGGAGCCCTCGTATCCGAGAGCGCAGACAATTTCGGTTGCGCTGGCGAGTAAGGTGACGATGCGGGTTTCGTTCATGGGCGCTCGTGACCGGGCTTTGCTTCCCACCGATACCCAGGACATGGGGCCCGTTTCAAACGGTTTCAATCGGCCTGCAATGAAAATAAGGAAATGGCCGGAGCGAGCGGATTCGAACGACCCGCCCCTGCCTCCCGAAGGCCGTCCGGCCATTTCATCGCACTTCAATCTCATTGAAATTGTTGCGTTTTTCTGTATCATAAGTCATTGACTTAATTAGAAAAACTGTTGACGTTAACGTATGGGTTGGTTCGCGCTTCGTGAACCAACCCGAAGAAACCCGGTACTAATTTAGTACCCAAACAGTACCTAGAAGAGAGTCGAGCTATGACTGGTGCAATCAGATTTTCCGACGCTTGGCTTCGAAAACTCACGCCGGCGTCGAAGGGTAAGCGCCTCCAATACACCGACGCCGATTGTCGCGGTTTGATTCTGCGCGTCAACGAAGTCGGGGGACGACAGTTCCTCGTCCGCTACTCCGTGAGGGGAAGGGGGCAGAAGATGATGACCCTTGAACCGTACCCAGCGATCTCATTGGCGGACGCGCGGGAGAAGGCCCGCGAAGCCCGGCGAATGGGTAAAGAGGGCATCGACGTCAAAGCCGAACGCGAGAAGCGAATTGAGGAACGCATCAGCGAGTCTGAGAGAACCTTCACCGTACTATTCGGTGGTGACGACGACGAGAAGGACGTGTCCAAGTGGGAGAACGAGTTTTGGAGCTGGAAGGCCGGAAGAGTCAGGCGTGAGGAGACCGTGAGAACCCTACGGAACATGTTCCGTCGAATGTTCCTCTGTTCCGAATGGGCCGACGTGGCAATAAGCGACATTGATACGGCGGACCTTTACGCGTGGCTGGATTGGTGTAGGGAAAACTCATCGAGCGAGACCGCCATACGTAAGGTCGCCGGTGTTCTGCGCGACATGTACAAGTGGTCCATCCGGAAACGGCTCTATAGGGGAGTCCCCCCGTCTGTGAAGGAGGTGTGGGAGGTCGGCATAAAGTCAGGTAAACGCACGCGGTTTCTGACACCTGACGAACTACGAGCGGTCTGGTCGGCCACCGAGAAGATGGGATACCCGCGCGGGTCATTCTACCGCTTCATGCTCCTGACGGGTCAGCGGCTTAGGCAGACACTTTGGATCGAATGGTCGGACATTGACGGCGACAACGTCTGGCACGCCTGGGCCGACAACACCAAGTCTGGCGAGGAGAAACTAGTGCCATTGTCCAGGCAGGCGCTGACCTTACTGAAGTCCATCCGGCCCAAGGACGGAGAGAAGCGACGCTATGTCTTCGCTAAAACCGATGGAGGCGAGCCATTCGTCACCCACAAGGTCAAGCATTACGAACTCTACGAGGCCACCCGCAGGGCGAAGGACGACCCGACCCATCCCGACGGTGGGTGGACACCGCACGACTTCCGGAGGACCCAACGGACGCGGCTCGCCCAAATGAGCGGTCCCCACGCAATCAAGTCCCACGTGGCCGACATGCTTGCCGGTCGACAGGGGGACGAGAAGGCGGGGGTGTCGGGTATATACAATCAGTACGACTACCTCGTGGAGATGCGGGAAGCGGCCCAGGCCTGGGCCGATTGGCTTGAGGCTGTGGTAAGTGACGACGAAACGGTAGTTCCCTTGGAGGCGGCGAGATGACGAAAAAGACCGACAAGTACAAACGCGTTCGTGCCCGCGTGGTCAAACTGGACGACGACCTCAGGCAGCAGGGAATTGAGACGGATGTTATGAAAATGACGGAGTCCCTTGACCAGAACCCGAACGACGAAGTGATAAGTGCACTAGCGTCCACAGGGGTCAGCGTGGTCGAGGAGATGCACCGTAAGTACGAGGGCAAGTTAATCGGGATCGCGCGGGTCCGCGAGTTAACCGGGCTCAGCAACTCCGAGATCGACCGCCAAGTGCGTTCCGGCAGGTTCCCTTCACCGGCCGTGTCCGGTGAAGGGAAGGACCGAAAGTGGTACCACACGACGATTATCGCGTGGGTGGACGAACAAACACGACGACAAGGTTGATCCTGCGAGCTATTAGGGCCCGATATAGAGGTTTTCTTGACCGACCATGTGTCCTCTGAGAAGCGCAGTTACATCATGTCGCGAGTTAAGCAACGCGACACGGGACCTGAAATGCTGTTGCGGAGCGCACTGCACGCGTTGGGATACCGGTACCGCCTACACCGAAAAGATCTGCCAGGCCGCCCCGATTTGGTATTTCCCAGTCGGAAAAAGGTAGTATTCGTACACGGTTGTTTTTGGCACGGACACGGGTGTCAATGGGGGCAGCTTCCGAAATCGAAACTCGACTATTGGGCACCGAAAATAGAGGCGAATCGTGAACGCGATCTGCGCAATATTCGTGATCTAGAGAAGTCAGGGTGGCAGTGTGCAGTAGTGTGGCAATGCGAGCTAAGGGAGCTAGAGCAAGCGGTTAGCAAGATATGCCGATTTCTCGATGGACACGGTTTGGAGGTTGGCACATAAGAGCATGTACCATATACTTACTGCAGAACAAATGATGAACATTTGATTCGGTTACTGATTGATCATGAAAAGACCTCTCGGAATAGATTTATTTGCCGGCGCAGGCGGACTGAGCTTGGGTTTCGAGCAAGCCGGTTTCGACGTTGCGGCAGCAGTTGAAATCGATCCCGTTCACGCGAGTGTTCACAAGTTTAACTTCCCCAATTGCACTGTGATACCCAGGTCGATCCAGGACCTGTCGGGAGAGGACATCAGGACACACTCGGGGATTGGTGACCAAGAGGTCCATGTCGTCTTTGGCGGTGCGCCGTGCCAGGGCTTCTCCTTGATTGGCCAGCGCGCCCTCGATGACCCGCGAAACTCGTTAGTGAAGGATTTCGTTCGGGTAGTGAGCGAACTGAATGCAAGGTTCTTTGTGTTCGAGAACGTGAAAGGACTCACCGTTGGGAAGCGCCGTGCGTTCCTCGATGAGGTAATCGAGGAGTTCAATCGCGCCGGTTATAACGTCTTGACCCCGTGGAAAGTGTTGAATGCTCACGACTTCGGTGTTCCACAAGACCGGGCTAGGTTATTCCTGGTCGGTGCACGCGCCGGGTTCAATCTGCCTCGGTATCCGGTTCCGACTACGCGTCCAGCCGACCGACCCAACGGCGACGGTTCGATTCCTATCGGGCCAACTTGTTTTGACGCACTCGGAGATTTGCCAGATGCAGAATCCTTCGAGGAACTATTGAAAAACGACGCGGTCGAGACCGAAGGTTGGGATGATCCTAGCGTCTATGCAAGGGATCTGCGTTGCCTCTCCAACGACGCATGGGCGTATGGGTATCCGAGAGTATGGGAACCTGAGAAGCTCACTTCTAGCCTACGGACCCAACATACGGATATATCGCGGACTCGATTTGCCGGGACCGAACCTGGGACAGTTGAACCCATTTCCAGGTTCTTTAAGTTGTCGGGAAGCGGTATCAGTAACACGCTCCGAGCGGGTACAGACTCGTCACGTGGAGCGTTTACGAGCCCGAGGCCAATCCACTACGCGTACCCAAGGTGCGTTACAGTCCGTGAGATGGCGCGACTTCATGGCTTTCCAGATTGGTTTCGGTTCCATGCCACGAAGTGGCATGGCGCTCGGCAGGTTGGCAACTCCGTGCCGCCGCCGCTGGCCCGCGCTGTAGCCGCCGAGGTCATGAACGCTTCCGAAATCGCACCATATCGTCCCGAGACTTTGGTTGAACTTGGAGACATACGGTTTCTCACAATGGATATGTCCGAGGCAGCCTCTTATTGGGAAGTGCCAGTACCCATTGGCAAACGAGATAAGAAAAGCGGTGCGCGCAAACGCAAGCAACATGAAATCGAGGCGGAGCGTCTCAGTTCAGCTACTGAAACTCAAACCGTCTCACATTAGCGATCTCTATCTCGTCGATATTAGTCTCGGGTGAGAACTCGACGATCCATATGGTGTTTTCTGAATCTCGCCAGAGCCCCAGGCTCCGAACGGCGAGACCTGGCCTGGGCGCCTTTTCTTGACCGTAGACGTTGAGGTTTAGTGCCTGGGACCAAGAAAGCTTGTCCTGGCCGCCCTTGCCCGAGATCGGAACCAAAGTTCCTTGGATTCCGTCCAGACCAGCCTGCACTTCGTCAATCTCGATTTGCCCGTAACTGACGGTTGTTCTGTGGTGACCTTGGATGGGCCAAGCCTGAAATCCAAGAACGACATTAATCAGCCCTGCATTTCGTACGCGTGTGAAAACGGCTTGTTCGTCTTCGCCTAGTAAGTCGGAAATGAATGGAGGTGTTTGGTCTATGACCAATTCTAACGTTGGTTCTTCATATAGGCAGTCAGGAAAGTCGATTAAATTGGGCCTGTGCGTCCTCTTAAAAACGTACCTACCCTTACCATCCTGGAGCCACACCATAGGCCCTGCTTGATTGATTTCGGCGGGAAAATCGCGCCGCGCGTCGTAGGTATATTTGATGTCCGCGACGTTCTTTACCTCCCTTTCGATAACACCATCTTGGACCGCCGCCCTCATTGCGTCGCGAACGTCTTCAAGCTCGAACCCAATATGCTCAGGCAGCGTTTGTTCTGTGTATCCGCGCGTTAGATGCCGGAACAAATATATCGCGATCCGGTCATAAATAGTCAGTGTGGTTAGCTCGGCATAGTCTGTTGTCCAGAACATAATACGCCTTCCCGTTGATTTGTTAGACAACTATCACGGTGGATGCCGGGAATCGAGCCAATGGTTTCAGTTAAGGGAGAGCGTAAGTAGGTTTTTTTCGAGAGAAATTCTAATGCCCCATAACTGGTTGATTTTATTAAATAAAACGGACTTGGCTGATCATTCACGAAACACGCCAAACGTTGTACCTTTCTTAAAGAAACGGAGGTGAGTAACTGGCCAATAGCCAGGGACGGCCTTCGTTTTTTTTGAGCGGAGGTATCAAATGGCCAACATCAAAAACATCTCGTTGACGAGCGAAGCCGAAAAAGCGGTAACCGCCGAACGCAAGAGACTTGAACGAGAACGACCCGGTGACCGAGTTAGCTTTTCCGCTGCTGTCCGATCCTTGTTGATGATCGGTGCGCAGCAACGGAAAGCGGAAGAATCTGCCGCTTGAAAACAGTAGGGCGGCGTCCCGTGGGATGAGACCGCCGCCCCGGTATTGGGAGCATGAAGAATGTCAGTCGACAACATACCACCGTCCGGACATGACGGACACGATCACGAGGAAATCCTACGCCGATACTTTTTGTGTGCCCACGGAGGGCGGGTGCTGGACAAGGACCTAAGTGAGGTCATCACGCTCGCGGAGATGCGCCGGCGCCACGGCAAGGACGCTGTTAGGGCCTGGATGGAGAACCCGCGAAGGAAGTTCGTCCACGATCCCGAGGGACTGCTGCAAATACCCCGTCCCTGGAAGTTCAGTACCGCTTGCGAAGGGTTGGACCTGGGGGGTGACAACCCATGTTGGGTGTCGCCCGATGAGTATTTTCTCGAAAGGCTCAATCCACGCGGCTGTCTGCTGGTTGCCATCCCACAGGAGGGCGGTCGAATACAGGGCCGTCTCTTCCGCGCCGGGGAGCAAGCCGAACGGGACAAGTGGATCGCTGAGCGAGATGGCCGACAGAACATCTATTTCTCGCCGAACCCCCCTAAGATAAATGCAGTACTCAAGAAACCGAAACCGGCGAAACGTGACATGATCGGCGCCGACTGGTTGTGGGTGGACGTAGACCCGAGAGCGGGAGAGGACCTGACGAATGAACGTGAGTTCATCCTCCACATCCTCTCCGACTTCGTCCCTACACCGACGATCATCATCGACAGTGGTAATGGCTTTCAGGCCCTATGGAGGCTACGGGAGCGTATCCCGTTCCGGTCGCCTCAGGACGTGGCCGAGTATGAGCGGCACAATCGGCGCCTGGCGAAAGTCCTCGGCGGTGACCACTGCCACAACGCCGAGCGTCTTCTCCGTCTGCCCGGCACGACAAACCTGCCCAACGAAGCGAAGCGAAAAAGGGGGCGTACGCCGTGCCGCGCAACCGTAGCAAAGGAGAACTGGGAAGCCGCGTACGACTTGTCCGACTTCGATTTCCTCGGAGAGTTGCCGCCTGTGAAGAACGTGCGAGAACATGCGTCGGGATCGGTCAACTGGGAGTCAGTGGGTTCCGTCGATCTTGATCGGCTGGATTCCTACTGGCGCTACATCGTGGAGCATTGCGAGGATCCCGACCCGTGCGCGCCTCCTACCAAGTCGCGGTCCGAGGTCGTATGGCGTGTGGCGTGCAAACTGGTTGCCGCTGGCTGGACGGACACTGAGATTGTCTCCGTTTTACTGGACCGGCACCTCGCGATCTCGGCTCACATTTATGATAGCCACCCGGACGCCCCAGGAAGCTATGCCGCAAGACAGGCGGCAAATGCACGAGCTTGGTACGAGGGGCAGAAGAAATGACGAAACTAAATCCATTCGAACTCGCCAAGCAGGTGACTCCAGAGACAGGATGGAAGTCCACCGATAGCGGGACCAAGATAAATGTCTCCACGATAGGAGCCACCCTTGAACCCACCGACGGTCCGCGCGTCGTAAATCCACTTGCCGCTCTAATCACCAAGAACAGCGGAGGCAACCTGGAAGAGTCACAAGTGCGCGCGGTCCTTACCGACCGCAGGCCCCAAGATGAACCGGAGTTACTCGACGCGCTCAATTCCTGTCACTTCGTGGCCGTCGAGGGGGGCAAGACCCGCGTCTTTACCCAGACCCACGACCCCGCCCTGAAGCGCGAGGTCTTGGACAGAAGTTCCTTCGAGGATTTTCGGAATTTCTACGTCAATAAGAGGATTGTCGCGGGGTACAGCTCGAAAGGCGTACCGAAAGAGGTTCCGGCTGGACGGTGGTGGCTGGAGCACCCGAACCGACTCACGTTCCAGCGCGTTGCTTTCCTACCAGGGCAAGTAGCCCCCGATGGAACTTACAACCTCTGGCGCGGGTGGGAAACAGAGGCCGTTGAGGGTGACTGGTCCCTCTTCAGGACGCACATTCGCGACGTAATCTGTTCGGGAGATGAGGAGTGCTATTCCTACCTCCTGGGTTGGATGGCCCGGACGGTTCAGCGACCCTCCGAACCTGGGCAGGTGGCCGTGGTCCTTCGGGGAGGACGAGGTACCGGCAAAGGTATATTCGCGCGGGATTTCGGTGCGCTATTCGGTCAACACCACATGCACATATCGTCATCGAAGCACCTAACGGGGAACTTCAATGCCCATCTTCAAGACTGCCTACTCCTATTTGCCGATGAAGCGTTCTGGGCGGGTGACAAGCAAGGTGAATCCACACTGAAGGCACTGATCACCGAGCCCACAATGACGGTGGAGCCAAAAGGGGTGAACGCTTTTCAGGCTCCAAACCATATTCACCTGATCATGGCGAGCAACAAGGAGTGGGTTGTCCCGGCCGGGGGTGACGAACGTCGTTTTCTTGTCCTCGACGTGTCGGACGTACACCAGCAGGACCGCACATACTTTGGTGCAATCGAACGCCAGATGCATGAAGAGGGCGGGTTAGAGGCCATGCTACACGACCTGATGGAATACGACCTCTCGGACTTCGACGTATGGGAGGTTCCGAACACGGAGGCACTAGTCCGGCAGAAAGCGGCGACGCTGGAACCGCCGGAGCAGTGGTGGCTGAGCAAGTTAGAGGAGGGGCGCGTGCTTCCTTTTGGTGATGCATGGCCAACTAAGGTGTCTTCGCGAGCGTTACATCAAGACTTCGTCAAGTCGATGGGGAATGCCGGTTGGTGGCGGGGAACCAGCTCGAACGCTCTAGGGCTACTGATCAAACGCGTCACCCTAGGAAAAATGATTAGGAAGCAGAACGTGAAGATGAGGGAGCCCGGTGTTGACGGTTACATGCGTGACGTTACCAGAAACGCCTATTTCTTGCCGGACCTGGAAGAGGCGAGAGACGCCTTTCAGCGGATCACGGGTGTCGCGGTCGAAGAGTTCGAGGATGAGGGTGAGTCTCGGTAAGTCGGTAAATATAGAGCGTTGAATTATAACGATTTCTACCGACTTACCGACCTACCGAGTGGTTTTCAGACCCTACGGGTATGTTGGTAGGTGCAGGGTGTGTTTCCCATTGGTGTTAACCCCATTATTAGTCGGTAAGTCGGTAGACTCGGTAGAAATCGTGGAATTAGAGGGACTTGGGCACTACCGAGACGAATACCGAGTTACCGAGACGCGGGTGTCGTGTCGAGTCTCCTGGGTGGGGATTAAAACGGCGACCGCGCCTCGACCATAATAATTGACCGACCACCCCCTAGTTAGGGCGGGTGCCGTCTTGGGCGGGAACCGAGGTTTTCCAACGCCCTAGCCCACCTTCTCGGTTGATCGTTAACATCACGGGTACTGCCCAGGTACTATTCAACTACGGATAGCGTAGTCGCGAGATAGTACCGAGATGGTCTCCAACAACCTGAACCAAGCACTGAAGACCGCCGCCGAGCTTCACTTCGGTGACGTGGACGGCCGTACAAAGCAGGCGCGACGGTTCAAGGAGATTTACTTTCGCTTCTTGTCGGAGCTGGGTCGAGACCCGGTTGGTCTCCCGGAGTCGACGGCCCAGTTTCTCCGTCGTGCCGCAACGCTCGCGATGTTGACCGAGCAGGAGGAGGCCCGCATGGCTCGCGGTGAGCCTATCGACGTGCTGGCCTACGTGCGTGCATCCGGTGCCCTACACCGCATGCTGGTCTCCCTTGGTCTAGAACACGAAACCACAGAGGAGAACGACCAAGAGGGGTTCACCCTCAAGGACATCATCGGGGAGGGCCGCGAGTGAACATCGTCGATGCCATACGCCACCCAGACCTGTTCGGTCCTCACTTCCGGGACCAAGAGACCTGGGCTGCCTGGATCACTTACTTCCGGGCACTGTTCGGCCTCCCCATGAACACCGACGAGCGTACCATCTATGAGAAATGCACTGGACGCGAGGACGCGCCCCCAGAGGAGGGTTTCACCGAGACTTGGCTGGTCGTCGGTCGCCGGGGAGGGAAGTCCTTTGCACTTGCCTTGGTCGCGGTCTTCTTCGCGCTGTTTCGAGACTGGAGCCGGGTCCTAGCGCCCGGCGAGGTCGCGACCGTGATGATTCTCGCCGCCGACCGCAAGCAAGCCCGAGTGATCTTCAGATTCGTGAGGGGGCTCATCCGCTCAACCCCTCTGCTCGATCAGGAAGTCGTCCGGGCTACGGAGGATTTCATCCAACTGAGCAACCACGTTGCCGTCGAGGTTCACACGGCAAGCTTCCGAACCGTAAGGGGATACACAGTAGTTGCAGCACTCTGCGACGAGATCGCTTTCTGGCGGGCTGAGGAAAGCGCCAACCCGGACAGGGAAATTCTCAACGCCCTACGACCGGCCATGGCCACCGTACCCGGAGCACTCCTGCTCTGTGCCTCGTCGCCCTACGCGCAACGTGGCGTCCTCTACGATGCGTTTCGGCGCTACCACGGGTCTGACGGCGCCCCCGTCCTCGTATGGCGGGCTGACACGCGCACCATGAATCCGACCGTACCGAAGGAGGTAGTGGACGAGGCTTACGAGCAGGACCCCGACGCTGCCGCCGCCGAGTACGGGGCCGAGTTCCGCCGAGACGTGGCGGACTTCATTTCTCGGGGGGCCGTCGAGGACTGCGTGGACCGGGGCGTCCGCGAGCGACCGTACCGCGCCGGTCGCCGCTACGTCGCCTTCACCGACCCGAGTGGGGGTTCCCGCGACTCGTTCACTCTTGCGGTCGCGCACCGCGAGAAAGATCGGGTAGTCCTCGATGCGCTCCGGGAGGTGCGGCCTCCGTTCAGCCCCGAGGGCGTGGTGGGCGAGTTCTCCGATCTTGTTCGCGGCTACGGACTCTCGCGAGTGAGGGGAGACCGCTACGCCGGTGAGTGGCCCAGGGAGGCGTTCCGCAGGCACGGCCTGACCTACGAGCCCTCCATGAAGCCGAAGAGCGACATCTACGTGGACCTGTTGCCGCTGGTGAACTCCGGTCGTGCAGGGCTGCTGGACGACCCGCGCCTCGTCCACCAACTCGCCTCCCCGGAGCGCAGGACGAGCCGGTCGGGACGGGACAGTGTGGACCACCCGCCCGGTGGGCACGACGACGTTGCCAACGCGGCGGCCGGGGCGCTGACCATGTTGGACCGATCCCCGGCCATTTTCCGAACCTTCAGGATCAAAGGATTTTAGAGAGAGGAGACTGAACCATGTTCGACAAGATGACACCCAAGCGAGCCGACATCGCACTTCATGAATTGAGCGACGATGGCCACGAAGCCCGGGTCAAGAAGGCGGTCCGTGCCTACCGTCGCAACCAGACGCCGGAGACGGAAGCAGCGGCCTTGGCCGCACTTTCCGAACTGGACAAGAACAAGCGAACGGAAATCCGTTCCGCTGCCCGAGTCTAGGGAGCCGATACCATGAAAGACGATATCCTTGACCTCGCCCGCTACGGTGGGCCCGCAGACTGGGAACTGGTTGCGACGGACAGCCCAACGGACCCACTGTCAGCGGCCAAGAAGACTCGCGGCGAGTTGCGAGGCCTCGTCGCGGCCCACGAGGAAGCAACGCGCCAGATCGCGAGCGACGCCGACCTGACCGAGAGCGGTAAGGAACGCCGTCTGCGAGCCGATGCCGAGCAGCGTCTCGGGTCTCTTGGTAAGTTCAGGGATGCCGTCCGCGCCGTTGAGGTGGCCCGGGACGAGGCCGCACGACGGGCGCGTGAGTCGCGGGACCCCGCCGACCGCGTTGCAGCCGCCGTCATCGGGTCCGAGATCAGGCGCTACCTGGGCGAGGACCCGCTCCTGGTCCAGATCGCCTACCGGGACGCTCTTGCGGCCGGTGATTGGGACGTACTGGACGCCATCGAGAACTCTCCCACCGTCTGGCCGGGTAGACCGGACGCTGAGACCCTGACAGAGCTCAGTCGAGAGCGGTTGGAGCATACCGACCCCCGCCTCGGTGCCGAGGTGCGCCACCTCTCTGCCGCTGCCGCTGACGTAGCGGCCGACCTGGCCGACGTCGAGTCCATGATTAACGGGGCGTTGGGCGGACCGGACGAATTGGAGGTCCTGGCAAGTGGCGGGTAGCCCTGTGATGATGATACGGGTGGTCAGTCCAACCAACCCGTATTCACTTGGATCACTCGAACACCAGCTATTCGGGTTGTACCGCGACGGAATGACCGTTGCCGAATACATGACTGCCGGGGGCCAGCGGGGAGCGTTCTACCGAGATCTGCAAAAGGCGTTGATCCAAATTGCACACAGGAAGATCTTTTGTAATTCGGTTTGCTTGGTTCGTATTCGAGCCCGTCGGCTCACCGCTAGAGTTAACTTTGTGCGCACGTCTCTGGCCGAATTCTATCAAGCAACCTCCCAATCCCGAAAAGTTGCGCCAATCGCGATGCGGGATTAAAAGTGAAGATTAGCACGAAGGGTTGAGTTGATTGTCGGTTCGACTGGCCGTATTTCTGGTTCTTGTGTTTTCTGTCGTTGTGATTACCCATCACGAGACGAAACCTTGGGACGTGGGTTCTTGGGTCGATACCTTAGCTTCGCTACCCAACGTCGCCTATTCTTGGATTGATGGGTTGAAGTCGGGTCCGGCAGCGTTTTGGGGTTCGCTGTTAGGTGTATTCGGTGCGGTGTTAGCCGTTCTTATCGGCGTATGGTCAAATGCTCGGTTAAATCGGGTAGCAATGGCGCGAGCCCTGAATTACGAAATCACCCACTTGGTTTCGAGGATTCAAGTAGTCTATTTCACCCTGAGCGGTGCGATCCATATCGCGCAACCCCGTGGTCGCGATAGCTTTTGTGGAGATATATTGAGCAGCATATCTGTGACTTAACCTGAGGAGAATAGTTCAGCTTCCAGAACCACAGATATTTCCACGTACAGCTGAAAAAACGGGACTGTTGGGCAGCCGAGTTGGTCCACAAATCGCTCGGTTCTATTCTAGCCTAATGGCGTTAAGCGATCGGTTTGATCGAGAATTCCCCGAGGACTCTGACACCTTGATGACCTTCATCTATCTGAACAACATTGAGTCGAACCTGAAATACACCCTGGAAAACGGCCAAGACGCCATTGAGTCTTTGGATCGTTACACGGGAAAGGGTCTCTTTCGGCACCTAAGAAAATAGATTAGCGCGCTTGACTATTCCCTGCAGGGAGGAGAATGGCGGCGCGTCGCCGACCAAGAGGCGTTAATTCGCCTCACAACCAACGGTAATCCATATAGGCTTCCATGATCCGGGGAGGCTGCGTTAAGCTCCTCGGCATATGCGACTCCTATTTGCAGACGATAGCGAGCAACGTAGACCCAGCCGACCCGGTATGGGCAGGTTGGTGGCTGTGGGAGGGGTAATCGTAGCTGAAGAAATTCTCCGTGATCTAGAACAAGAGCTCAACACGATCTGTCACGACGAGTTTGGGTTTCCGACCGGTGAAGTCTTCAAGTGGTCTCCTCGTCGCGATCAGGGGATGCATAGCAATTTAATTGAGGATGATCGTCGGCAGTTCTTTCAGCGGGTTCTAGGAGCGGCAGCAAATCAAGGCGTTAGAAGTTTGGTGGTAATAGCTGACGCGAGTCGGCGAACAGCGACAAGAGCTTCGACCCACGACTTGGATGTCACGGCAATGATGCTGGAGCGATTCAACAACCAGTTTCGGGGGGCATCAGACTTTGGTTTAGTGATAGCTGCAGAACCGAGTGGCGGCCCGATAGATGAGTGAGAATTCTTAGCTCAGTGCATGGGGACATTAAATGAGGGGACGGAGTACGTGGAATTCGACCGAATTCCCATCAACGTTCTTACGACACCGTTTCACAACGTTCGGGTTTTGCAGCTTGCCGACCTAGTTACGTCATGCACTACAGCGTTGGTCGCGGGTAGTATCGAGTATGCGACGCCGGTATTCGAACACATAAAACCACTGTTCCTCTCTGATTCCGGGCGCATCGGAGGAATTGGCGTAAAGATCCATCCCGACTTCCGCTACACCAATCTGTACCACTGGTTGCTTGACGACTATGCGTACGTTCAGGGCCGATATGGTGCAGGTTGTGTTCTGCCGATGACGGAAAGACCGTATGCGGAAGACCCGATGACCGAGCAAAAGTCGCGTGAGCAACTCGCGGGATTTCTCTAGCCTTCAAGGCGGGTAGGTCCCGTATTTATTGTGAGCCAGACTCTCGAGAAAAATTCGATTTCAGTACCAATTTTAGTACCTTGTCTAAGAGGCCCGCTTGTGTAATGAAAACAAAAACCCTTTAACTATTTGTAGTTAAAGGGTTTTTGAATGGTCGGAGTGAGTGGATTCGAACCACCGGCCCCTGCCTCCCGAAGACAGTGCTCTACCAGGCTGAGCTACACTCCGACCGGTCGTCAGTCCTGGAAGGCGGGTTATAGCGCTGCCGCCCGGCGAGGGCAAGAACCGACAGACGCTTTGATCCCATGGCCTTACCGGTTGAGGCTCGGCCTCAGCTTGAGAGACGGCTCGCGGGCCGGGCCGGTGCTGTTGCGCACGATCAGGTCCGTATGCAGGACCACCGGTTCGTCTGGCAGGAGGCCGGTCTCGAGGATCTCGACCATCATCAGCATGGCCTCCTCGCCCATACGCCTTCTCGGCTGCTGCATGGTGGTCAGGGGCGGCATCGAGCACGACGCGAAGTGGATATCGTCGAAACCCATGACAGAGAAATCTTTGGACACGTCGTAGCCCCTGGCATGGAGGGCCAGCATGACGCCGATGGCGGTCTCATCGTTGGCGCAGAAGAAGGCCGTCGGCAGGTGGTCGCGGATGAACAGGCGCTCGACGGCGGCCCGCCCACTCTCGATGGTGAAGTCACCGTCCAGTATGAAACTCTCGTCGACCTTGACGTTGGCATCCGTGAGCGCGTCGCGGTAGCCGGCGATGCGCTGTTCGGTCAGGACACTCCACGGCGGGCCGGCGATATGCGCGATCGATCGGTGGCCGAAGGACAGAAGGTGCTCGGTGGCGGCCCGCGCGGCGGCCCGGTTGTCGATGCCGACGAAGGGGATCCCCTGGTCCGGCGGGCGCTCTGAAATGGCGACCACAGGTGGGTGGTCCGGTTCGCCGGGCTTGCTCTCAGGATAGGGCGAGTGGCCGGTCAGCAAGAGCAGGCCGTCGGCCTGGTTGCCGGAGAGATATCGCATGTAATCCTGCTCGCGGCCCGGGTCGTTGTCCGTATTGCCGATGAGAATGCCGTAGCCGTGCTGCTGCGCCGTCTTCTCGATACCCAGAAGAATGTTAGAGAAAAACACGTTGCCGATGTCGGGGACCAGGACCAGGGTCATCTTCGACTGGCGCATGCGCAGGTTGCGTGCCATGACGTTGGGCGTGTAGCCGGACTGCGAGATGGCGGCGCGCACCCGCTTGCGGGTCGACTCGGCGACCTTTTCCGGATTGTGGACAACGCGGCTGACGGTGGCGATTGATACGCCCGAGATACGCGCCACGTCCTCGATGGTTGCCGGTTTTCTGTGCTGCACGCTCATGGTTTCCCGGTCTGGCCCTTACGCGTCGGCTCCCTGTGGGGTTCTTATGCCCCTGAAAACCCAGCGAAAACACCTTTTTCCGCGGGTTCGACTCCGGTTCGTCGATGATGTCCCGAAGAAAATCTAATGTAAACCTTTACATTTCGAATGAAAAGGTTTACATATGGAAAAAATAACGAATACGGAGGGATAATTCTTCGCACGTGCGGAACCACGAAAAATCGTGGACGCGCGGGCGGGCAACCACCGAAGGGGAGGCTCCTCGCATGTCGCGACGGCCCGAAAATCAAGCAGATTCCGTTCTCGCCGTCAGGCGGCTCAATAAGTCGTTCGGCGAGATCCAGGTGCTCTTCGGCGTCGATTTCGACGTCAGGTCGGGCGAAATGCATGCGCTCCTGGGTGAAAACGGTGCCGGCAAATCGACCCTGGTCAAGGTCCTCTCCGGTTTCCTCGAGCCGACGTCGGGGCACGTACTGCTCGACGGCAAAACGGTCACCCTGCCGCCCAACGGCCAGGCCGAGAAACTCGGCATCGTGCTGATCCATCAGGAATTCAATCTGGCCGAACAGCAGACGGTCGAGGAAAACATGTTCCTCGGCCGCGAGATCACCCGCGGCGGTCTTCTCGACAAGAAGGCCATGCGGGCGCGCTGCGCCGAGGTCCTAGACACCCTGCAATGCTCCATCGATCCGACGACCCGGGTCTCCGATCTCTCGGTCTCCGACAAGCAGATGGTCGAGATCGCCAAGGCGCTGACCCGCGACGCCCGCGTCCTGATCATGGACGAGCCGACGGCGGTTCTGACCGGCGAGGAATCGAAGGCGCTGTTCGAACAGGTCAAACGGCTGAAGGCGGCCGGCGTCGCCGTCATCTTCATTTCCCACAAGCTCGACGAGATCAAGGCCGAGGCCGACCGGGTCACCGTACTCCGCGACGGCCAATGGATCGCCACCAAGCCGGTCGACGAACTGACCCAGGACGGCATGGCGCGGCTCATGGTCGGGCGCGAACTGAGCGACATGTTCCCGCCCAAGAACGAACCCGACGTCGACGCGCCGGTCGTGCTCAAAGCACAAGGCATCCGCGTGCTGGGCGCCGTCAGCCGGGCCAGTTTCGAACTGCGCGAGGGTGAAATCCTCGGTTTCGCCGGTCTGATCGGATCAGGCCGTACCGCCGTTTTCGAGGCCCTGTTGGGGCTCCGTCCGATGGCCGCCGGCGCTGTCGAGATCCACGGCCAGCCGGCGCGGCTGAAATCACTGGCCGAAGCCGCCGACCGGCGCATCGCCTATCTCACCAAGGACCGCAAGGGCAAGGGCCTGCTGGTCGGCATGCAACTCAGGCCGAACCTGACGCTGCTGGCACTCCGCCAGTTCGTGCGCAGCCTGTTGATCGACGAAAAAGCCGAACAAAAAGCCCTCGACAAAGCGATCCGGCGATTCGACATCCGGGCCCGCGACCGGAAAGCCCTGGTCGGCGAGCTTTCCGGTGGCAACCAGCAGAAACTGCTACTCGGCAAGGTCATGGAGATCGACCCCGAGATCATCATCGTCGATGAACCGACCCGCGGCATCGATGTCGGGACCAAACAGCAGATCTACCACTTCATCGCGGCCCTCGCCGCGGAAGGTAAATCCATCGTTCTCATCTCCTCGGAGATGCTTGAAATCATCGGCATGTCGCATCGCGTCGCCGTCATGCACGCCGGTCAACTGACCGGCGTCCTCGAAGGCGACGCCATCGAAGAGCACGAAATCATGCGCTACGCCGCCGGCCTCAAAGGAAATCAAGACAATGAACAGCTCGTCGCCTAGCCTGGCTTTTCCGCAATCGCTCGCCATCGATTTCCGGGCCCTGGGACCGGTCGTCGCCCTGGTCGCGCTCTTCATCCTGGGCGCGGTCATCAACGACGCCTTTTATAGCGCCGGCAACCTGACCAATATCCTGACCCGCAGTGCCTTTATCGGCATCATCGCCGTCGGCGCCACCTTCGTCATCACCGCCGGCGGCATCGACCTGTCCGTCGGCTCCATGGCCGCCTTCATCTCGGGCTGCACGATCGTCGTCATGAACGGCCTCATCGAGACCCTGGGTACGGGCTGGCCGACGATCCTGGCCGGCATCGCCATCTCCATCGTCCTCGGAACGGCGGCCGGCGCCTTGAACGGCCTGATCACGACCCGGGGCAAGATCGAGGCCTTCATCGTGACCCTCGGCACCATGGGCATATACCGCTCGCTGGTCACCTATATCGCCGACGGCGGCACGTTGTCCCTGGATTTCTCGGTACGCGGCGTCTACCGGCCGTTCTACTACGGCGACATCCTCGGTATCCCGGTGCCGGTCCTGGTCTTCGCCGCCGTCGCCATTCTCGGCTACCTGGCACTCAACAAGACCCGTTTCGGGCGCCACTGCTTCGCCATCGGTTCCAACGAACACGTGGCGCGCTATTCGGCGGTCAGCGTCGAGCGGGTGCGCACCGCCACCTATATCGTCCAAGGGCTCTGTGTCTCGGTCGCCACCATCATCTACGTGCCGCGCCTGGGTTCCGCTTCGGCGTCGACCGGCGTGCTGTGGGAGCTGGAAGCGATCGCCGCGGTTATCATCGGCGGGACGGTGCTGAAGGGCGGTTACGGCCGTATCGGCGGCACCGTGGTCGGCGCCATCATGCTGACCATGATCGGCAACATCCTCAACCTGACGGATGCCATCAGCAATTACCTGAACGGCACCGTCCAAGGCATCATCATTATCGTCGCCGTCTACCTGCAACGCGGTAGCTGGCGGCAAAAAAAATGAGCGCCCGAATGAACGGGCGCCCAAGGTTTGACTACGCAAAGCACGAGGCTCTACGAAAGGAAAATATGCCATGAAAACCACACTGAAATCAATCATACCCGTCCTCGCCGCCGGGCTCCTCTGGGCCGGTAACGCCATCGCCGCCGACAAGGTGACCATCGGCGTCTCCATTCCGGCCGCCACCCACGGCTGGACCGGCGGTCTCAACTTCCACGCCAAGGAAGCCAAGAAGCGCCTGGAGAGCGCCTATCCCAACCTGAAGATCGTGCTCGCCACGGCCAAGGGTCCGTCCGAGCAGGCCAACGACCTGGAAGACCTGGTGTCGGTCCACAATATCGACGCGCTCGTCATCCTTCCGTTCGAGTCGGCGCCGCTGACCGAACCGGTGCGCCAGGTCAAGGCGGCCGGCAAGTTCATCACCGTCGTCGACCGCGGCCTGACCCAGGACGGCATCGAGGACGTCTACGTCGCCGGTAACAACCCGGAACTGGGCCGCGTCTCCGGCCAGTACATGAAGAAGGTCATGGGCGGCAAGGGCAACATCGTGGTGCTGCGTGGCATCCCGACGGTCATCGACGACCAGCGCGTCGACGCCTTCCTCGAAGAGATCAAGGGCACCGACATCAAGGTCCTCGACATGAAGCACGCCAACTGGAACCGCGACGACGGGTTCACGGTGATGCAGGACTTCCTGGCCCGCTTCCCGAAGATCGACGCCGTCTGGGCGCAGGATGACGACATCGCGCTCGGCGTCATCGAGGCGGTCAAGCAGGCCGGCCGCGACAAGGAGCTCTTCATCGTCGGCGGTGCCGGCATGAAGGACATCATCAAGCGCGTCATGGACGGCGACCGCCTGACTCCCGTCGACGTCCTCTATCCGCCGGCGATGATCGCCACGGCCATGGAAGTGACGGCCTTGAAGTTCGTCTCCGGCGCGCCGATCAAGGGCACCTACATCATCGGCTCGCCCCTGATCACCAAGGAAAACGCCAAGAGCTACTACTTCCCGAACTCTCCGTTCTGACGACTTGGATTCCCGGCGGAATCCGGCCCTTGGGCCGGATCTCCCCGGGATCGATTCCAGATTTGTTTTTGGTTAGCGGCCGGGGCCGGAATGACCGGTGAACGGCCGCGCTCGAAACCCCAGGAGGGGACAATGAAAACGATCAAAGGACCCGCGATATTCCTCGCCCAGTTCGCCGGCGACGAGGAGCCCTTCAACAACCTATCGTCGATCGCCGAGTGGATGGCCGATGCCGGCTACAAGGGCGTCCAGGTACCGAGCTGGGACGGCCGGCTATTCGACCTCGACAAGGCCGCCGAGAGCACCGATTACTGTGACGAGGTCAAGGGCGTGCTGGCCGATGCCGGCGTCGAGCTGACCGAACTGTCGACCCATCTTCAGGGTCAGCTGGTCGCCGTGCACCCCGCCTATGACGAGGGTTTCGACGGCTTCGCCGCTCCGGAAGTGCGCGGCAACCCGCAAGCCCGCCAGGAATGGGCCGTCGATCAGATGATGAAGGCGGCCAAGGCTTCTCGTAACTTGGGCCTGACCGATCACTTGACCTTCTCAGGCGCCCTCGCCTGGCCCTATATCTATCCCTGGCCGCAGCGCCCGGCCGGTCTCGTCGAGACGGCCTTCGACGAACTGGCCAAGCGCTGGCGGCCGATCCTCGACGCCTTCGACGCCGCCGGCGTCAACGTCTGCTACGAGATCCATCCGGGAGAGGACCTGCACGACGGTATCACGTTCGAGATGTTCCTGGAGCGCGTCGGCGGCCATCGCCGCTGCAACATCCTCTACGACCCCAGCCACTTCGTCCTGCAGCAGCTCGACCACCTGGGCTTCATCGACGTCTATCACGACCGCATCAAGATGTTCCACGTCAAGGACGCCGAGTTCAATCCGTCGCCGAAACAGGGTGTTTACGGCGGTTACCAGTCCTGGGTCAAACGGGCCGGGCGTTTCCGGTCCCTGGGCGACGGGCAGGTCGATTTCAACAGTATCTTCTCGAAGCTGGCCGCCTACGACTTCGACGGCTGGGCCGTGGTCGAGTGGGAATGCTGTCTGAAGCACCCGGAGGACGGGGCCCGCGAAGGGGCGGCCTTTGTCCGCGACCACATCATCCGCGTCACCGAGCGCGCCTTTGACGATTTCGCCGACGGCGGCACCGATGACGCCGCCAACCTGCGCATGCTGGGCGTCGCCTGAGAGAGGAGGCCAACATGACCATCGAAGGATCGGATCAAACCGTATCGTCGAGGCGCCTGCGTCTCGGCATGGTCGGCGGCGGTCAGGGCGCCTTCATCGGCGCCGTGCACCGAATCGCCGCCCGGATCGACGACCGCTATGAACTGGTCGCCGGTGCCCTCTCATCGGATGCGGAACGGGCCAAGGCCTCGGCCGCCGAATTGGGCATCGCACCGGACCGCGCATATGCGGATTTCCGTGACATGGCCAAGACCGAAGCGGCCCGCGACGACGGCATCGACGTCGTTGCCATCGTCACGCCGAACCACGTGCACCATGCGGCGGCCAAGGCCTTCCTCGAGGCCGGCATCCACGTCATCTGCGACAAGCCGCTGACGACGACGCTGGAGGAGGTGGTCGACCTCGCCGACGCCGTCGACAAAAGCGGCCTCGTCTTCGGCCTGACCCACAACTACACGGGCTATCCCATGGTCCGCCAGGCCCGCGCCATGGTGGCGGCCGGCGAACTCGGCACCATCCGTGTGGTCCAGGCCGAATACCCTCAGGACTGGCTGACGGAAAAGGCCGAGGACACCGGGCTCAAGCAGGCCGAGTGGCGCACCGACCCGGCGCGCTCCGGGGCCGGCGGTTGCATCGGCGACATCGGGACGCATGCCTTCAACCTGGCTGAGTTCGTCACCGGGTTGGAGCTGGATACGCTCTGTGCCGACCTCACCACCTTCGTCCCCGGACGCCGTTTGGACGACAACGTCCATGTCATGCTGCGCTTCAAGGGCGGCGCCAAGGGCATGCTGTGGTCGAGCCAGGTAGCGCCGGGCAACGAGAACGCGCTCCGCCTCCGCGTCTACGGCGACAAGGGCGGTCTCTCCTGGTCGCAGGAGGATCCCAACTATCTGCATTTCTCGCCCTTCGGCGAGCCGACCCGCCTGATCACACGCGGCGGCGCCGGTTCCGGGGATGTGGCCGGCCGCGTCACCCGCATTCCGCCGGGTCACCCGGAAGGTTACCTGGAGGGCTTCGCCAACATCTATTCGGACGTTGCCGAGGCGATCACGGCCCGCATCGAGAACCGCGAGGCGGATGCAGGTGCCCTCGATTATCCGGGTGTCTCAGAAGGCCTGCGCGGCGTCGCCTTCATCACCGCGGCCGTCGCCTCCAGCGCCCAGGGCGGCGCCTGGGTTGCCATGACCACATAGGCCAGCGCCGAAGCCGCCGAATAAGGGATATCGAAGAGCCCTCCCTCTCTTCCTCCTGACCCGGGCCCGAACGCGACGTTAGAACAACAGCGTGTTCGGGTCTGGGGGTGGGAAGGCGCCGGGGCGAATCAATAAGCCCGTTCGATACAGAAATCGATGAGATCGTTGAAGGCCGTCTTGACCGGGCCGTTCTTGAAGATGCCGAGAGCATCGTGGGCGATGGCGCCGTAGTGCCGGGCGCGCTCGACGGTGTCCTTGAGGGCGCCGTGTTTCTCCAGGAGTTCGAGGGCGTGTTCCAGGTCGCCGTCCTTCTGGTCGAGGACCTCCAGCGTGCGTTTCCAGAACTGGCGCTCTTCCTCGTTGCCGCGGCGGAAGGCGAGGATGATCGGCAGCGAGATCTTGCCTTCCTTGAAGTCGTCGCCGACCGTTTTGCCGAGCGTCGCCTGCTTGGCCGAGTAGTCGAGCACGTCGTCGATCAACTGAAAGGCGATGCCGAGGTTCATGCCATAGGTTTCGAGCGCATCCTCCTCGACCCGCGGGCGCTCGGCGACGACGGCGCCGATGCGGCAGGCGGCGGCGAACAGCTGCGCCGTTTTCGCCCGGATCACCTCGAGATACGTGGCCTCGCCGGTCTCCGTATCGTTGGTGGTCATCAACTGCAGGACTTCGCCCTCGGCGATGACGGCGGATGCATGCGACAGGATGCGCAGCACGTCCAAGGAACCGTCCTCGACCATCAGTTCGAACGACCGGCTGAACAAGAAATCGCCGACCAGCACGCTGGCCTGGTTGCCGAACAGAGCATTTGCAGATGCCTCGCCGCGCCGGAGGTCGCTCTCGTCGACGACGTCGTCGTGCAGCAGGGTCGCCGTGTGGATGAACTCGACGCATGTGGCCAGCGCCACGTGGCGGCGGCCTTCGTAACCGCAGAGCTTGGCCGCGCCCAGGGTCAGCATGGGGCGCAACCGCTTGCCGCCGGCGGCAACGATGTGCCCGGCCAACTGCGGGATCATCTTCACCGGCGAGTCCATGTGCTGGACGATCAGTTCGTTGACGGCGACCAGATCGTCGGCGACGAGTTCGGTCAATGCGTCGAAAGACGGTTTCTTTTCCCGGCTTTCACCCAGGTTGACGACTATTCCCACGCAGCGGACTCCCTGTTGTGCGCCCTTGACGGCCTAGCCGTCGAGCGAGAGCATAGGTATCGTGTCGAGCCGAGGTCAAGCCCGCAACTGAGACTACAGGGGTTGACAGCGGCTCGATTTGACCCTGGTTAAAGGCCAATGCTCGAACTGACGCGTACCAACAATCCGGTCCTCATCTCCTGGCTGCTGTCGCGGTTGGAGGAAAAAGGGATTCCGGCCGTTGTCCTGGATACGCACACGAGCGTCCTGGAAGGCAGCATCTCGGCCATCGAAAGGCGCGTTATGGTCGACGACTCCGACATTGCCGGAGCCCGCGTCGTGCTATGGGAGGCGGCGGCATACGAAAAAGCCCACGAAGAGGCCTCCGAGACCGAAATGCCCTGAGAGGAGCCGTCCGTTCAGGACGGTTCGATGTTCTGGTTGGCGGTCCTCAGCGCCGGATAGGTCTCGAGTTCGCCCGCGACCGCTTTTTCGAGAAGGCCCTTGGATATTTCCGGTCCGTTCGTCGGGCCATAATGTTCGATCAGCATGGCGGCCCCGATGCTGGCCGTGACCAGGCTGATGGACCGCGGATCGAGGCCATCCTGCATCAGTTTCACGATGGTCGTCTGGATGGCGACCGAGGCATTCATCCCGTCTTCGAAGTTGGCGTTTGACATGATCTTTTCCTTTTCCACGAAGACCGAAATCGCCAACAGGATAACACGCGTCGGTTTGCCGACGAGGCTTCGCGGTTTTCAACTGACCGCTTCTCTATTCCATAATTATCGGCGACAGTTGCGTGTCAAAGTGTTTCGCTACGTTTCCATTTGTATTGCAACGGCCGCAGTCCCTAGGTTTTGCTCCCGTGAACTCTGAAAAAACCACCATTCTCGGCGGCCGCGTTCATCTCGAACAACCGATCGGCGGATATCGGGTCGCCATCGACCCTGTGCTGATGGCGGCCGCCGTGCCGGCGGTCACCGGTCAATCCGTTCTCGACGCCGGTTCGGGCACCGGTGCCGCCTCTTTGTGCCTGGCCCAGCGAGTGCCCGGCGTTACCGTGACCGGTCTCGAACTGCAGCCGGAAATGGCCGAGCTGGCAGCACGGGGAGCCGAGACGACAGGGGTTGCGGACCGGGTGCGGTTCGTCGCCGGCGACATTCTCGCCGCACCTCCCGAGGCGCCCGCCGACGCCTTCGATCACGTCATGGCCAATCCGCCCTATATGGAGGCTGGGAAGGGCCGGACGCCGCCGGACCCGGCGAAACGGACCGCCACCGTGGAGGGCGCCGCCCGTCTCACGGATTGGGTGTCCTTTTGTGTGAGCCGGGCCAAGACCCGGGGGACAGTCACCTTCGTTCACCGGGCCGACCGTATCGAACACCTTCTCGCTGCCCTGGCCGGCCGCGTTGGCGGCCTGACCGTATTTCCCTTGTGGCCTGGCGGAGCATCGGGTGGAGCAGGGGGCGGCGGGATTGCGGGGCAACCGGCGCGTCGCGTTCTCGTGCAGGGCCGCAAGGGAACGGCGACACCGAGCACCCTGGCGCCAGGCCTTGTCCTGCATGGGGAAGACGGCGCCTATACCGACGCCGCCGAGGCCGTCCTCGAACGCGGAGAAGCCCTCGACCTCGGCGCCAAATAACCACCCGGCGCGAACCGGCCTGCCGCTTTTATTTGGCGAACGCCCAAGGTTGTGGCGTAATAACCGGCCACGGTTTGCGGGGCGAATGAACATGGATAGATTTTCGGACTTCCTGGCGGGATTGCCGTGGCCGGTGGGTGGAGAGCCCAAGCCCGTCGTCAACGTCGTCCGCTTGACAGGGATCATTGGCGGCATGGGTGGGTTGCGCCGCGGGCTTTCGCTGGAGGCCGTCGAGACCGTTCTCGAACGTGCCTTCAAGGGGCGCCGGACGACGGCCGTCGCCCTCGTCGTCAACTCGCCCGGCGGTTCGCCGGTGCAATCGGGACTGATCGCCGGACGCATCCGGGCGCTGGCCGAAAAGCACGAAAAACCGGTCCATGCCTTCATCGAGGATGTCGGTGCCTCTGGCGGCTATTGGCTGGCCTGCGCCGGTGACGATATTTACGCTGGCGCCAGTTCGGTCGTCGGCTCCATCGGCGTCGTCTCCGGCGGCTTCGGGTTCACCGAATTGATGAAGCGGATCGGCGTCGAGCGCCGCCTCCATACGGCCGGCGACAAGAAGGCCATGCTCGATCCCTTCAGCGCCCAGAAGGCAGCCGACGTCAAACACCTGAAGTCCCTGCAGAAGGACGTCCACGAAGAATTCATCGAAGCCGTCAAGGAAAGGCGCCACGGGCAGCTCGCCGGCGAGGAGGGTGAGCTCTTCAGCGGGGCCTTCTGGTCCGGCGCTCAGGCCTTGCGGTTGGGACTCATCGACGGTATCGGCGACCTTCGCCAGACGATGATCGAACGATACGGCGACGAGGTCCGGTTCCGCCCGATTTCCGCGCGAAAGCCCTTTTGGCGCCGGCGGCTGCGCATGCAGGGTGCGGACGTCGATCCGGGCACCGAGTTCTTCGACGGCCTCGGCCGCGGTCTGCTCAACGCCATTGAGGAAAAACTGACCTGGAACCGGTTCGGGCTGTGATCCCGTATTGGCGGCACTGGTTGATTTCCAGGGGCAACAGATTGCCGGACTCCATCGGCAATCGTTAACCTTCGTTCACAACGGCTTCAGCGAATATTCATTCGAAACGCTTCTTTTCGTGCCACTCTTCAGCGCGGTCGGAATCTGTGGTGCTGGATTCCCAGTCGGATCCGCAAAGAACTCAACCGGGCAGGTTGGAAAACCGGGCCCGTCGCGTGTAGTGGAACGAAGGAGCTCACTCATGTTGTTTCGCAAGAATGGAACCCCGGGAACGGATGTATCCATGTTCAAGAGCATGGTCGACTCCATGCCGATCAACGTCATGGTCGCTGACCCGCAGACGCTTAACATTCTTTACGCCAACAAGCGGTCGATCGATACCTTGCGCGGCCTCGAACATCTGTTGCCGATCAAGGTCGACAATCTGGTCGGCACCTGCATCGATGTCTTCCATAAGAACCCGACCTATCAGCGCGAGCTCCTGAAGGATCCGAAACACCTGCCGCACAACGCCGTCATCCAGCTTGGTGACGAGAGGCTCGATCTACTGGTCTCGGCCGTCTACGACGGTGCCGGGCGCTATGTGGCGGCGATGGTGACCTGGGCCGTGGTCACCGAGAAACTGGCCAACGAAGAGGCGATGACGCGCCTCAAGCAGATGGTCGACAACATGCCGATCAACGTCATGGCCATCGACAAGGACAGCTTCTCGATCAACTACGTCAACAACACCAGCCGCGAGACCCTGAAACAGATCGAGCACTTGTTGCCGATCAAGGCGCACCAGATCGAGGGTCAGTGCATCGACATCTTCCACAAGAACCCGCAGCACCGGCGGAACCTGTTGGCCGACGCATCGCACCTGCCGCACACCGCGAAGATCGCCCTTGGCGACGAAAAGCTCGATCTCATGGTCAGTGCCATCAACAATCCGGACGGTGAATACGAGGGCGCCATGCTGACCTGGTCGGTGATCACGCAGCAGGAGACTTTTGCTTCTGAGGTCAAGCAAATGACAGAAGCGGTGGCGGCGCAATCGACGGAAATGCGTGCCACGGCTGAAGCCATGACCAGTGCCGCTCAGCAGGCCAGCGAGATGACCAATGCCGTGGCATCGGCCTCCGAAGAGATGTCGGCGTCGGTCGGCGAAATCGCCTCGCAGGTGACGCGTTCCACCGACATAGCCAACGGCGCCGTCGAGGAAGCCAGACGCGCCGATCACATGATCCAGGGCCTCGATCAGGCCGGCCAGAAGATCGGCGAAGTGGTCAGCTTGATCACCGATATTGCCGAGCAGACCAACCTGTTGGCGCTGAACGCCACCATCGAGGCGGCGCGCGCCGGTGAGGCCGGCAAGGGCTTCGCCGTCGTCGCTTCCGAGGTCAAGAACCTGGCCAACCAGACAGCCAAGGCAACCGACGAGATCGGCGCTCAGATTGGCGGCATCCAATCGGCGACCCAGGACGCCGTCAAAGCGATCCAAGGCATCGCGGGGACAATCGAGGAGATGAGCGAGATCTCGACGGCCATTTCGGCCGCCATGGAGGAACAAAACGCGGCAACACAAGAGGTCGCCGGTAATGCTTCGGGCCTAAGCGAGGCGTCGGCAGAGACCGGGTCCGCGGCAAGCCAAGTCCTGCAGGCCGCGGGGGACCTGTCGCATCAAGCCGAAGGCCTCAGCGTCAAGGTCGACGAGTTTATCGGATAAAACTGCGGCCGGCGCCGTTATCCCGTGGTATTGGACAGAACCGCCTCGATAGCGCTGACGACGGCTTCCGATTTCTGCGCTTCAAGAGCATCCGCGTGGGGTGAGGCGAAACGGCCCGAGTCGTTATCGAAGTATTGACCGGTCGCCGCCTCGAATTCTTCGCCCAGGGCCGCTCGAACGAGTATTTCGGCGCCGACGCGGATATCGCGCTGTCCCGCGCCAAAGGCTTCTTTCACCATCTTGGTGCCGAGCAGCGAGCCGGGATTGACCGCGATGACGGCCGGGCCTTCGTCGCCCAACGAATGCGCCATGGTGCGGGACCACATGGTGATCGCCAGCTTGCTTTGTGCATAGGCACTGAAGTCGTCGGCGAGACGGACCTGCCCGGCCAGCGCCTCCACGTCGACCGGCGCCTGCGCGGCCGAGGATAGGTTGATCACGCGGCCGGAGGGCCGGAGCAGCGGCAATAGCTTTTGCGTCAGCAGGTAGGGTGCGATCGTATTGACGACGAACCGGACATCGAGCCCGTCGGCCGTGATGGGATCGGGGGTTTTGAAGATGCCGGCATTGTTGATCAGCACATCCAATCGATCGTGCTTTTCGATCACCGCTTTGGCGAGGGCTTCGACGTCGGCCATGTCTGATAGGTCGGCTACGTAGCTCTCGACTTGCCCGCCCCCCGGGACCTCGGAAAGGGACCGCGCGATGGTCTCCAGCTTTTCCCGGTTGCGTCCGTGCAGCAGCACGTGATGGCCCCCGGCGACCAGCATCCTCGCCGTTTCCAGCCCGATGCCGTCGGTGGCGCCGGTCAGCAGAATGGTTTTTTGCATGTTTGATTGTCTCTCAGTCCGCGAAACGGGCCGGGTTACCTATTGCCAAGCGGTGCGGTGCCATCGTCATGCTAACTTGGGCGCGGCGCGGGTCGAGCGCAACCGGCTGGATGCCCGCGCATCTGGCAATTGCCCGAGGGGATTCCTTGACCCACCCAGGCAAACGGACCAAAAAGGGCGGATCATGTTCGGTTTCTTGAGCCTTCCCAAACTGATCTTCACGGTCGCCGCCGTCGTCGCCGTCTGGTACGGCTTCATGTGGTACAACCGGCGCCAGCAGATCGAGCGGGACAGGGCCCAGGGCCGGGTCCCGCCCGGCGCCGACGGCCCTTCGAACACGCGCAAGGAAGCGGCCATCGAGGATATGGTGCAGTGCCCGGATTGCGGCGCCTACGTGCCGGCCGACGGCCGCCACAAATGCGGTTGAGACCGATTTAAAGGCGCCGCTTGACCGGTCCGGGGCCCCTGTTTAGTTTCGCTGGCGTGGTTGCTCAACGCCTTCCCGGAAACAGTCCGAACCATGTCTTCGCCTGCCGATAAAGAGACCTGCTTTCAGGCTCTGATCCTCAAGCTCCAGGCCTTCTGGGCGGATCACGGTTGCGTACTGCTGCAGCCCTATGATCTAGAGGTCGGGGCCGGTACTTTCCATCCGGCGACGACGCTCAGATCGCTCGGCCGCCCCGATGACGTCTGGAACTGCGCCTACGTGCAGCCGTCGCGTCGCCCGACCGACGGGCGCTACGGCGAGAACCCGAACCGGGTCCAGCACTATTACCAGTACCAGGTGCTGATGAAGCCGTCGCCGGCCAATATCCAGGACCTTTATCTCGATAGCCTGACGGCGCTTGGAATCGACCAGGCGCTGCACGATATCCGCTTCGTCGAGGACGACTGGGAGAGTCCGACGCTCGGCGCCTGGGGCCTCGGATGGGAGGTCTGGTGCGACGGCATGGAGGTCACCCAGTTCACCTATTTCCAGCAGGTCGGCGGCTACGACTGCAACCCGGTTCCAGTGGAGATCACCTACGGGCTGGAGCGCTTGGCCATGTATGTGCAAGGTGTCGAGGACATCTTCGACCTCGACTGGGACGGGATCCCGAAGGACCGGGGCGGCAAGACTTATCGCGATGTCTTCCACCAGGCCGAGGTCGAGTATTCCAAATACAACTTCGAGGCGGCCGACACCGGCACGCTGAAACGCCATTTCGAGGATGCCGAAGCGCAATGTGCCAAGCTCCTCGACGCCGCACTTGCACTGCCCGCCTATGACCAGTGCCTGAAGGCGTCGCACCTGTTCAATCTCTTGGATTCCAGGGGCGTTATCTCGGTTACCGAGCGCCAGGCCTACATCGGCCGCGTCCGTACGTTGGCCAAGGGTTCGGCCGAGGCCTGGATGCGTAACCAGGGCGTGGAGGTCTGAGCATGGCCGAACTGCTCCTGGAAATCCTCTCAGAAGAGATCCCGGCCCGCATGCAGGTACGCGCGGCCGACGATCTCGAACGCCTGATCGGCGACGGCCTCAAAGAGGTCGGCCTCGAATTCCATCGGGCCGAAGCCTTCGTCACGCCGCGGCGCTTGTCGCTGGTGGTCGACGGACTGGCGGCGAAGACCGCCGACGTCCAGGGCGAACGCAAGGGGCCGAGGCCGGACGCGCCGGAAAAGGCCCTCGAGGGATTCCGCCGCTCGCTGCCGGAGAACGCCCGCGTCGAGGAACGCGACACCGCCAAGGGGCCGGCTTTGTTTGCCGTCTGGGACGAGCCCGGACGCGAGTCCATAACCATCCTTCCCGGCGTCCTTGAGGGGGCCTTGCAGAAACTGCCGTGGCCGAAGTCCATGCGCTGGGCCGAGCTGACGTCCCGCTGGGTGCGCCCGATCCATTCCATCGTCTGCGTTTTCGACGGCGCCGTGGTGCCGATCACCTTCGCTTCCGTCTCCGCGTCGAACGTCACCGTCGGCCACCGCTTCCTGGCCCCGGAGCCGATCACGGTCGAGAACTTCGACGATTACGTCCACAAGCTTCGTGCCGCCAAAGTCGTGCTCGATCATCAGGAGCGCTGTCAGATCATCGGCTCGGCGGCGATGACCTTGGCCGAAAAGGCCGGGCTCACACTCAAGGAGGACCACGGCCTGCTCCACGAAGTGGCCGGTCTTGTCGAATGGCCGGTGGTGCTGATGGGCACCATCGACGAGGCCTTCATGGATGTCCCCGAGGAGGTGCTGATCACCTCCATGCGCTCGCACCAGAAGTATTTCTCCTGCCTCGACGCCGAGGGAAAACTCACCAACCGCTTCATCATGGTCGCCAATACGGAGACGGAAGACGGCGGTGCGTCCATCGTCGCCGGCAACGAGCGGGTGCTGCGCGCGCGCCTGTCCGACGCCAAGTTCTTCTGGGACCAGGACCGGGCATCGAGCCTGGCCAGCCGGGCGCCGGCCCTCAAGGACCGCATCTTCCACGCCAAGCTCGGCAGTTTGGATGCCAAGGTCGACCGCGTGCAGGCGCTGGCCGCCGATATCGCGTCCTTCGTGCCGGACGCCGACAAGGACAAGGTCCGCTCGGCGGCACGCTTGAGCAAGTGCGACCTGTCGACCGGCATGGTCGGCGAGTTCCCCGAACTGCAGGGCATCATGGGGCGCTACTACGCCCTTTACGACGGCGAAAGCGAAGAGGTGGCGGATGCCATCGCCGAACACTATTCGCCCTTGGGGCCCGACGACGCCTGCCCGACGAACCCGACCAGCGTCGCGCTGTCCATCGCCGATAAGATCGACAGCCTCGTCGGTTTCTTCATCATCGACGAGAAGCCGACCGGTTCGAAAGATCCTTTTGCACTGCGGCGATCGGCCCTCGGAATCATTCGTCTTATTCTTGAGAACGACCTCAGGCTGCCGCTCCGAAAGGTCCTGAATACCGCGAAATCCCACTATTCCACCGACATCGACCCGACCGAGGAGTTGCTCGCCTTCTTCGCCGACAGATTGATTGTGCACCTGCGAGAAAAGGGCGTGAAATTCGATGAAATTCGTGCCATATTCGCTCTCGGGGACGAGGACGATCTGGTCCGTCTCCTGGCGCGGGTTGACGCCCTATCCGCGTTTCTCGCTTCCGATGACGGCGGGAATTTGCTGACGGCCTATCGCCGTGCGGCCAATATTCTCCGCATCGAAGAGAAGAAGGACGGGCGTCGGTATGATTCGCCTCCGGAGACCGCTCTGTTCGTTCAAGAAGAGGAGAAAGTTCTCCACGAGCGCCTGCAAATGGATACGCCCATGACAGGCGTCGCCATAGCAGACGACCGGTTCGACGACGCGATGCGTGTATTGGCCCAGCTTCGCAGGCCCGTTGACGCCTTTTTCGACGAGGTCACGGTCAATTGTGACGAGCCGCAACTGCGCGAGAACCGCCTCAAGCTCCTCAATGGTATCCGCGGTGCCTTGGACGCTGTCGCGGATTTGTCACAAATCGAAGGATAAGATCATACGCTTGTATGAAACGGCGGGATTTGAGGAACAGCATCGATGGATAAGATTGCGAAGGACGAGGGTGTGATGACCAAGTGGGTATACGGGTTTGGCGGCGGCGTGGCCGACGGCGGCGCCGAGATGCGGAGCTTGCTCGGCGGCAAGGGCGCCAATCTGGCGGAAATGGCCGGCCTCGGCATTCCCGTGCCTCCGGGTTTCACCATCACCACCGAGGTCTGCACCTATTTCTACGATCACGACCGTAACTATCCCGGCGACCTGGAGACCCAAGTCAACGACGCCATGGCCGCCATCGAACAGCAACTCGGCCGCAAATTCGGGGCGACGGAGAAGCCGCTCCTGGTTTCCGTACGGTCCGGGGCACGGGCTTCGATGCCGGGCATGATGGACACCGTCCTCAACCTCGGCCTCAACGATCAGACGGTCGCCGCCCTGGCCGCCGAAAGCGGCGACGAGCGATTCGCCTGGGACAGCTACCGCCGCTTCATCACCATGTACGGTGACGTCGTCATGGGCGTCGAGCACCACAATTTTGAAGAAATCCTCGACGACCATAAGGCCGACCACGGCCTGACGCTCGACACCGATCTCTCGGCCGACGATTGGAAAACCGTTTGCGCGGCCTTCATCGCCATGATCGAGGAAAGCGCCGGCCAGCCGTTTCCCACGGAGCCGAAAGAACAGTTGTGGGGCTCCGTCGGTGCCGTTTTCGGATCATGGATGAACAACCGGGCCATGACCTACCGGCGCCTGCATAACATCCCGGCCGAATGGGGCACGGCGGTCAATGTCCAGGCCATGGTCTTCGGCAACATGGGAGAGGATTGCGCCACCGGCGTCTGCTTCTCGCGCAACCCTGCCACCGGCGACAACCAATTCTACGGCGAATACCTGATCAACGCCCAGGGCGAGGACGTGGTCGCCGGTATCCGGACGCCGCAGCCGCTGACCCTCATGGAAAAGGAATCGACGGAATCCCCGCTGTCGTCCATGGAGGAACAGTTCCCCGACGACTTCAAGGAACTCTGCCAGGTGCGCGAGACCCTCGAGCGCCACTACAAGGACATGCAGGACATGGAGTTCACGGTCGAGAAGGGCAAACTGTGGATGCTGCAGACCCGGGCCGGCAAGCGTACGGCCAAGGCGGCGCTCAAAATCGCCTGCGAAATGGTCGACGAGGGCCTTTTGTCGCATCGCGAGGCGGTCATGCGCGTCGACCCCGCGCAACTCGACCAGCTGCTGCACCCGACCCTCGACCCCGACGCCGAACGCACCATCATCGGCCATGGACTGGCATCGAGCCCGGGCGCCGCTTCGGGGCGCATCGTCTTTCATGCCGATGACGCCGAAGCCTGGGCCGGACGCGGCGAGAAGGTCATTCTCGTGCGCACCGAGACCAGCCCCGAAGACATCGGCGGCATGCATGTCTCGGAAGGAATCCTGACCACACGCGGCGGCATGACCTCGCACGCCGCCGTCGTCGCCCGCGGCATGGGCATCCCCTGCGTTTCGGGCGCCGGCGACATGCGCGCCGACTACGCCTCGAAGACCCTGATCGCCATCGGCCACGAACTCAGCGAGGGCGACGTCATCACCATCGACGGCTCGTCCGGCGAGGTCTATCTCGGCGCCGTGCCGACCCTGGAACCGGAACAGACCGGTGATTTCGGCCGCCTCATGGAATGGGCCGACGAAGTCCGCGTGCTGGGCGTGCGCGCCAACGCCGAAACGCCGCCGGACGCCGAGACGGCGACCAAGTTCGGGGCCGAGGGCATCGGTCTGTGCCGCACCGAACACATGTTCTTCGACCCGGAGCGCATCATCCACATGCGCGAGATGATCCTGGCCACGGACGATGCGGCCCGCCTGGCCGCCGTCGACAAACTGCTGCCCTACCAGCGGGCCGACTTCAAGGCGCTGTTCAGCATCATGGAGGGGCTGCCGGTGACCATCCGCCTGCTCGACCCGCCCCTGAACGAGTTCCTGCCACACGGCGAGGATGAGATGGCCGATGTCGCCGCCGCCGCCGGCACCGATCTCGAGACGGTGAAGGCCCGCAAGCTGGAACTGGATGAGGCCAACCCGATGCTCGGCCACCGCGGCTGCCGGCTCGGCATCACCTACCCGGAGGTCTACGCCATGCAGGCCCGGGCCATCTTCGAGGCGGCCGCCGAACTGAAGGCGGACGGCGTCGACGCGCGGCCCGAGGTGATGATCCCGCTGGTCGCCGACATCCGCGAACTGGACATGCTGAAAGACGTCGTCGATGACGTTGCCCGCGAGGTTCAGGAGGCGAAAGGTGTCGACCTCGATTACCTGGTCGGCACCATGATCGAATTGCCGCGCGCTGCGCTCCGGGCCGGTGAAATCGCCGGCACCGCCGAGTTCTTCAGCTTCGGCACCAACGACCTGACGCAGACGACCTACGGCTTTTCGCGTGACGACGCCGCACCCTTCCTCGAGGTCTATCACAAGAAGGGCGTCATGAACGACGACCCGTTCGTCACCATCGACCAGGAAGGCGTCGGCGAACTGGTTGAGATCGCCGCAGAGCGCGGCCGCAAGACGCGGCCCGACATCAAGCTCGGCATCTGCGGTGAACACGGCGGCGACCCGGCTTCCGTGCATTTTTGCCACCGCACCGGCCTCACCTATGTGTCGTGCTCGCCGTTCCGCGTGCCGATCGCCCGCCTCGCCGCGGCGCAGGCGGCGCTTGGCGAAGTCAAGGAAGACTAAGGCCGCAACCGGCGTTGCAAGCGTTATTAAGATCAGACAACTGCGCTTAAGCGGCGCCGATCGCCCGTGTTTTGCTGGTTTTCAGCCGGTTTTTCCGGCCCTGTGATGGCCGTCACAGGCAGGCCAAAACCCGGTCCCTATACAGCCCCTCACCCGCGACGCGGGTGGCCCGTGCGGGGGGGGCGCGGGTGCTGGTATTCAGGGGGTGGGACCATGCTGAATTTCCGTGAACTCAACCTATCAAACCTCAGCATGCTGGTCGTCGACGACCAGCCGTTGATGCGCAAGATCCTGTGTAATGTGCTCGGCGAATTCGGCGTCCGGGACATCGCCGAGGCGGGCAATGGGATCGATGCCGGCGACAAGCTGAAACAGGCGTCGCCGGACGTCATCTTTACCGACAACGTGGTGCGGCCCATGGGCGGTGCCGAGTTCGTGCGCCGGGTCCGCTTCGGCGAATACGACGTCGACCCCTGCGTGCCGGTCATCATGGTGTCCGCCGAGACCGGGTACACGTCGATCACCGAGGCGCGCGACGCCGGCATCAACGAGCTCCTGGCCAAGCCGGTGTCGGCGAAGTTCGTCTACGACCGCTTGGCCGCCGTCATCTGCCGGCCGCGCCCCTTCGTCCGCGCCGACAGCTATTTCGGTCCGGAACGCCGCCGGCGCAAGCTCGAACCTTTCTACGAACGGCGCCAGCGGGCCTTCGAATGCAACCCGAAGAACCGCTTCCGCGACGAGGGCGAACGCACCCAGGTCACCGTCGGCACGGATTGGCTGACCGGCCGCCAAAAGGTCTACGCGGGCCTGGTCGCCTGATACCTTACCGGCCGGCTCTTTCCCGATCCGGAATCCCGACCGACGCCGGTATACGGCTGTCATCGGAGGGCCAAAAGTGGGATTCTTAACCTTAGGTCCGGCGCTTCTCACCGGGCGGTCACAGGCTTTGACGGCGCCGGCCGTGGAGGAGGGTAAGCCATGATCAAACAACGCGTA
>Ga0209787_1000026_pt1 | contig 59720 bp, 62 predicted proteins | sample WorMetLIZISLAND2_2_FD_187414 | JGI IMG/M metagenome (GOLD analysis project Ga0209787, IMG submission 187414) | Marine gutless worms symbiont microbial communities from Max Planck institute for Marine Microbiology, Germany - Olavius loisae LIZARD... ... | reverse complement strand
ACGTTTCCACGCCCAGGAGCGGCATTAAACCGGACTTCCCGATATTCCGGCAAATCGCCCAACACATCGCTCAAAAGCCCTAAACAACAAACCCCACCAAAAAATGATGGGGTTTGTCAGCGGTCTGGGCCGGATAAAAATCCGGCCGAAGTTTGTGCTCTTGAGGGAAGGGAGGAATTTCTAGAAAGAAATTCATCCAACACAGCCATTGTGCCTCGACCAGTCGGGGCGTGCTGTGACAGCCATCACAAGCACCTTCGGTTTATGGATATTTCGGCGTTTTTCTCGGCGGTCCGCCAAGAAAGGGATCACGAGCCGATCAAATCGAGCGGGATCGGGTTTTCCTCGCGTCCAATGCCGCAAAGTTCCTCAAGTTCATCGAGAATTTCGGCGACGTCATCGATCGTCTTGCCGAGAATAAACTTGCCCCCGGGCGCCAGCCGCAAGGTTGGGCCTCTGGGACAATGGCTCATACAGACCGTTCTTTCGAGGACCACATTGATTTGGCGCTCCTCGATGCCGGCCTCAAGGGCATCGGCCAAAGCCATACTGCCCCGGTTCGCACAGGATGGCTGATCCGCCCGGAAACGGCGGTTAACACAAACCATCAGTGTTTTTGGCGATGCTGAGTCCATTTGAGGTTCAATTTGGGTAGAAACGACCCGAATTACGACTCTGACGCTGGGTCAGCGAAGGAAAAGACCGTATCGAGTTGGGCAAGGTTCAATACGCGCGATACTGGGGCGCTCGGCGTACTCAAGGCCAGTTTGTTGCCGCGCTTCTGTGCCGTCAGGTGGCCGTCTAAAAGGCCGGCAACGCCGGAACTGTCGATCGCTGTCACGGCGGATAGGTCGACAATGGTCAATTCTGAACGCGTGACGGCACCGACCAGAACACGCCGCACTTCCTCCGAGGACTCGAGGTCGATTTCCCCTTCGAAAACCACACGAACTCGATCATCTTCGTCCATTATCTCGTACTTCACTGGACACCATCCTCCTTTGACGATCGCCACCGGTCTATCCCTAGCACACCCCGCGATCATCGATAAGACCGGTTATCGATATCGCTCTTTCTCCACAAACCTTTCGAAAGTGTAACGATAAAACTGCCATCGCGGTTGGCGCACCACAATGGCTTAGCCTCCGCGTCGGCCTGCGGACTCCGTCGGCGAACACGGTGAACGAAATAGCTACGCAGATAGGGGGATTAACCCGTAATCGCGAGCCGTCCAGACTCGGTTAATTTACAGACGACCCAATCCGGTTTGATCGGATTGTCGAACCACGGTTCCGCCCAGCCTTTCTCGATACAGCTTTTTATCGTCCGATCACTGATCCTTTGGCCTTGCTCATCAAAAATCGGCAGTTTTCTGCCAGGTTGGCTCAATCCTCTTTCCAGCCATTTGCGCTGCGCCTTGGTCGGGGTCAAGCTGGTTTTGATCGGCGGCTGATCGGAATCGGGCGGCATATCAAGCGGCGCTTTCGTAAAGGTCTACGAGTGCAGGGAAATGGTAAGATAGTTTCAGAGTAGCGCCAAGCGAGAAACGAAAGGGTATGAGACGATGAACACTGTCCTGGTTTATGTAACCGCCGCGACCAGGGAAGAAGCCATCAAACTGGGACGCGACGCTGTCGGCCGGCATTTGGCGGCCTGCGCCAATATCCTCGGTGAAATGACGTCAGTCTATCGCTGGCAAGGTGAAATCGCGGAAGACCAGGAGGTCGCCATGATCCTGAAGACGCAGCGCAGCCTGGTCGAACCGCTGGTCACGCGGATAAAGGCGCTGCACAGTTACGATTGCCCTTGTGTCGTTGCGGTCGGGATCGAGGACGGCAACGCAGAGTTCCTGGAATGGATTGCCGAGGAGACGAAGCCGGAGGGCTAGCCTCCGTCAATTCAACGGGCACCGATCTGCTGGACGATGGCGCTCACCTGTGCGGAGTTGGTGATCGCACCGCTAAAGCAGGCCTGAATGGCTTGAGAGAGGGGCTTCAGAAGTTTGATGTCCTTCGAATCGGGTTGCCCGCCCCGTGATGCGAGTATCGAACTTGCGACATTTCCGACGGAATCACACAACTCCAGGACGTGTTCGTAAGGGCTGCCGGCAAGTTGTTCCTTGGCACCGTCCGTTATATCCAACAGGGCCAGCAATTCATTACGGATGGATGGATCGACCCGACCGCCCCGTTCGAGCATGGGAACGAGGTTGGTGATATGCGACGCGATGCGCACCCCGATGACGTCGACCTTGAGCAACCTGAGATCGCTGTAGGCCTTGCCGATCATGTGCTCGATTTCGGTGACGCTGAGTTGCTCGCCGTTGGCCTTGGCCTTGAGCGTGTTGGGCGCGTCGATTCCCGGGATCGTCCCGTCTTGGCGGCGGACGGGGCCGATGTGCTGGTCGCTGACAACGAATTTCTTGCGGGCTTCGATCAAGTCGCCGACACGGTCAAGCATCTGCGCCGTCGAAATCGGTTTGGCGATCACGGTATCGGTGCCGGACTCGACGATCCGGGAGACCAGTTGCGGCGTCGGCTCCTCGACCAGCATGATGATCGGGATAAAGGGGTTGTTGCCGGCCTTGCCGCGACGGACTTCTTTGACATAGTCGATAAAATCACCGTCCGGCAACTCGCAGGATCCGATCAGCAAATCGGGCATGCTCTTCGACATATGCGCATGAACATCGGCGAGCGTCTTGCCCAGCACCAGTTCCCTGAACCCGGCATCATGAAGGATATTCTTCACGCTTTGGCGGGTGTTCAGGTCCCTATCCACAAGAAGGATTTCGCAATTCGCGTATTCAAGCTTGGCCATTCAAGAATCCCGCCGCTTTCTGCGCTCCCCCCCAAATGACGGATTGCCTACAAACGGTTTTGCATTTTAATCACAAACTGCGACCGCTCGCAAAAACCTATAGCCATATCTCAGCCTAAAAAACAATTCGCTTTCGCCGGTTAGGTCAACTCGAGACGCGTAGCGACACAATAGAGTAGGCGGCAATTCCCTCGCCGCGGCCGGTGAAGCCCAATCGTTCCGTTGTCGTCGCCTTGACATTTACCCGTCCGACGCCAATCCCCAGTATCTCCGCGACACGGACTTGCATGGCATTCCTATGCGGACCGATCTTCGGCGCCTCGCAGACGATCGTCACGTCGACATTCATCAGTTCCCCGCCACTCCGGCGCGCCAATTCGACGGCATGCGACAAAAACACTTCGGAAGCCACACCTCGCCACAGAGAATCTGTCGGCGGGAAGTGGTCGCCAATGTCTCCGGCACCGCATGCCCCGAGCACCGCATCCGTAATCGAATGCAACGCGACATCAGCGTCTGAATGACCTTCTAGGGTCCGCTCATAGGGGATTTCCACACCGCAGAGGACAACCGAATTGCCGGGACCGAATTTGTGGACGTCGTAACCCTGTCCGACACGGAACTCTATACTGGCCGCCCCATTGTCGATCGGCTTCAGATCCTCCGGCGACGTAATCTTAATGTTGCCGGCGTCTCCATCCACTATCGCCACCGTCAGTCCCGCTGCCTCGGCGACGGCGGCGTCGTCAGTCAGGTTCAAGTGGGCGGTTTTGGTATGTGCTTCCATCAATTCGGCGTACCGAAACCCTTGCGGCGTCTGGGCTCGCCACAAGCCGGTGCGATCGACCGTCGCCGTAACGAGGCCGTCTGCCGCCTTTTTCAGTGTGTCGCTGACGGGGATGGCGGGTATGGCGCCGGCGGCACTCTCCAAGCTGTCGAGAACTCGGTCAATCAATTCACCGCCTACATAGGGCCGTGCGGCATCATGGATCAGAACATGGCCTGGCGGATCATCGGCAAGGCTTTCCAGCCCTTTTCGCACCGAATCCTGGCGCTCTGCCCCGCCGTAAACCGGATCCATGAGATCAAGACCGGATATCGCGTCGGTATAGAGATCCACATCATCTGGATGAATGACAACGCGCACCCCGTTGACCCGAGCGTGATCGAGAAACCGACTTGCCGCTTCCCGGATTACGCTGTCACGCCCGATCTTCAGGTACTGCTTTGGCATCTCGCCACCGAAACGATGGCCGCGACCGGCGGCAACAATCAACGCGACGACCGAAGTCATTGAGATTCACCCATCGAAAAAGCCGGTGCGGAAGGTAGTTCCGACCCAGGAAATTGCCAAGCGGATTCGTTATTTGGCCTTGCCAACGGGTCGCCATGGCGCGATGTTCGGCTTTCCTAACGTTGGCCTCCCCGGGTCCGACCAGATTGCAGATCGCATGATAGTGGGAAATCTCCTTACCATTGGCGCCGTTTTGGCGTTGTTGCCGGCCAGTCTCCTGGTTATTCGGAAACCGGCCCTTCCCGATGCCGTGTTCTGGACGACATTGATGCTCGCCGTGGCCGGGCCGACGGTGGCGGCGATCGATATGTTGTCGGACGGCTGGCGCTCCGATTTGGCGGCGTCCTTATGGGTTACCATCGCCGCCAGCATGCTTCTCTATGCGGTTATTGCCTTGCTTGCCAAGGAAGCCTGGAGGCTCGCTCCATTGATAGCCATCTACATGGTGGTTCTCGCCGTTCTGGCGGTGATCTGGTTTCATTTTGCACCGGCCAAGGCCACCGGGACCGGGGCGTCGGTCTGGGTTGGCCTACACATCGCTATTTCCGTGTTCACATACGGGCTGGTAACGATCGCTGCAGTGGCAGCGTTCGCCGCTTTTTATCAGGAACGCGAATTGAAACGGAAACGCGTTTCCAATCTGACGAAAAACCTCCCGTCCGTAATCGATTGCGACGGTCTCGTGGTCCGGACGTTGGCCGTCGGCGAGGTCGTTCTTGGTTTGGGTATGTTTTCGGGAATTGCGTCACAGTTTTCAGGGGACGGAACCTTTATCGACGTCAACCACAAATCGATTCTGACGGTCATGGCCTTCATCGTCATCGGTTTGCTATTGTATGCCCACTACAAGACCGGTTTGCGCGGGCGCAAGGCGGCGCGCTATGTGTTGCTTGCTTACCTGCTGCTAACGTTGGGGTACCCAGGCGTCAAATTCGTGACCGACATCCTGCTGACCTGATCGACGGTCGAAATTCGACCCTGACAACAGCGGCATTTTCTTGAATTCACCGACAAATTGCCTAATAAATGGGCACTTGAAGGATCGCGCATTGATGACTGTCTATATTGGAAACATTCCCTTGGAATCGCCCGTCGTTTTGGCACCGATGTCGGGCGTCACGGACATGCCGTTTCGCCGCTTGGTGAAAGGCTTCGGCGTTGGCTTGGTCGTTTCGGAAATGATCGCCAGCAAGGCGATGATCCATGCCGCGCGCAAGACCATGAAAATGGCAACCCATTGCAGTGACGAACACCCCATGTCCGTCCAATTGGCGGGTTGTGAGCCCGACGTGATGGCGGAAGCGGCGCGTATGAACGAGGACCGTGGAGCCGCGATTATCGACATCAACATGGGCTGCCCGGTAAAAAAGGTGACCAATGGCGATGCCGGTTCGGCTTTGATGCGCGACGAAAAGCTGGCGGCTTCGATCTTGTCGGCGGTCGTTTCGGCCGTGAAGATTCCCGTTACGCTAAAAATGCGCACGGGTTGGGATGAGACCTCCCGCAACGCCCCGAGGATCGCGAAAATCGCGGAGGACTGTGGCATCCGCGCGCTCGCCGTACATGGGAGGACCCGCTGTCAATTCTACAAGGGACGGTCCGATTGGAAATTCATCAGATCGGTGAAAGGGGCGGTGAGTATTCCGGTCTTCGGAAACGGCGACGTCAATAGCCTTGACGATGCCGACCAGATGTTCCGGGACTCCGGCGCCGACGGGGTCCTCATCGGCAGGGGAACCTACGGCCGTCCCTGGTTTCCGTCGCAGGTCGTGCGCTTCCTGGAAACCGGTGAACGGGTTGCCGCCCCCTCAATGGATCTGCAACTGGCCACCGTTATCGCCCATTATGAGGCCATCCTGGATCATTACGGTACACAGGCCGGGGTCAAGATCGCACGAAAGCATTTGGGTTGGTATTCGAAAGCCCTGCCGGGCTCAGCGGAATATCGGGCTGAAATCAACAGGCTCGATGATCCGGCTGCGGTGAAGTCCCGGATACGTGCTTTTTACGAGCCTCTTATCGGTAGAATGGCCGCTTGATGGACGAAAACATCGTCGCCTTGGACTTGGGCACTGACTCCTCGGAGCCGGATGGCCTGATCGTGCTCAACGCACTCGCCGGTGCCGTTGTCGCCGTCGACGGCTCCGGCGGCGTTACTTTCGCCAACACCGGGGCCGAACAGTTGTTCCGATCAAGTGCCGATAATCTGACAGGTAAGCCTTTGCGGAACCTGCTGCCGACCGACAGTCCGATCTTCGGTCTAATGGAGCAGGTTCGCGCGCACGGCCACATCGTTTCGGAGTACGGCCTGACCCTTGAGACACCGAAAATCGGCTCCAATTTGGTCAATGTGCAAGCAACGCCGGCACCGGAAATCCCGGGAACCGTCGTGCTCCTGATTCAACCGCGTTCGATAGCCGACAAGATCGACCGTCAATTGACCCACCGCGGCGCGGCGCGCTCGGTTACCGCGATGGCTTCCATGCTCGCCCATGAGGTCAAGAACCCGCTGTCCGGTATTCGCGGCGCGGCACAACTCCTCGAACAAGGCGTAGTCGAAGAAGACCGGCCCCTGACCCAGCTTATCCGCGACGAATCGGATCGAATCTGCGAGTTGGTCGACAGCATGGGAGTGTTCTCCGACGGCGGGGCCGTCGAACGCGGGCCGGTCAATATCCACCAGGTGCTCGACCGGGTTCATCAACTCGCCAAAAACGGGTTCGGAAAAGACCTCCGTTACATAACCGATTTCGATCCGTCACTACCGCCGGCCTACGGGAACCGCGACCAGTTGGTTCAGGTCTTTCTCAATCTGGTGAAAAACGCAGCCGAAGCACTGGCCGAAGGCGGTGGCGAAATCTGCCTGGAAACGGCCTATCAACACGGCGTGCGCTTCGCCATTCCGGGAAGTGAGTCGCGCGTCCATCTGCCTCTCCGCGTCAGCATTACGGACAACGGCCCCGGCATTCCAGAGGATTTGACCAGTCACATGTTCGATCCTTTCGTCACGTCAAAGCCCCAGGGGTCCGGTCTGGGGCTGGCTTTGGTGGCAAAGATCGTCGGCGACCACGGCGGTGTGATTGAATGCGAAAGCCGGCCGAAACGGACGTCTTTTCGGGTCATGTTGCCCATGGCCCCGAGCCAGCGGGAGAAGTCATGACGGCGCCGACCATCCTTGTCGCCGACGACGATGCCGGCATCCGCACGGTTGTTACGCAAGCCCTCAGCCGGGCCGGGTTCGACGTCAAGGCGACGGGAAACGCGGCAACGTTATGGCAGTGGGTCGATCACGGCGAAGGCGATCTGGTGATTACCGACGTCGTCATGCCCGACGAGAACGGTCTCGATCTTGTTCCGCGTATCAAGAAAGTCCGGCCCGAGTTGCGCGTCATCGTCATGAGCGCCCAAAACACGCTGCTTACGGCCGTCCAAGCGACCGAACGCGGCGCTTTCGAATACCTTCCGAAACCTTTTGATATCAATGAATTGGTCGGCGTTGTTCGCAGAGGCCTTGAACAAAGGGCCGACGACGGCGATTTGCAGGTTCGCATATCGGAGGAAAAGCTCCCTCTGATCGGCCGCTCGCCGGCCATGCAGGACATCTACCGCACGCTGGCGCGGCTGATGAGCACCGACCTGACCGTCATGATCACCGGTGAATCCGGGACCGGCAAGGAACTCGTCGCACGCGCCTTGCATGACTACGGAAAACGGCGTTCGGGCCCCTTCGTCGCCGTCAATATGGCCGCCATCCCCCGGGAACTGATCGAAAGCGAGCTGTTCGGTCATGAAAAAGGCGCGTTCACGGGTGCGGCCAACCGGTCGACGGGTCGGTTCGAGCAGGCCGAACAGGGAACCCTGTTCCTCGACGAGATCGGGGACATGCCGCTCGAGGCGCAAACACGGCTTCTCAGGGTACTGCAGGAGGGCGAGTTCACGACCGTCGGCGGTCGAACCCCGAAGCGCTCAGATGTCAGGATCGTCGCCGCGACACATCGCGACCTCAGGCAGCTGATCCGGGGCGGGCAGTTCCGAGAAGACCTGTATTTCCGCCTCAACGTCGTGCCGATCCGGCTACCGCCCCTGCGCGAACGCAGCGAAGATATTCCCGAACTGGTGCGGTTCTTCCTCGCCAAGGCGGCGGAAAGCGGGCTGCCCTGGAAAATAATCGATCCCGATGCTATGGACCGCCTCAAGGATTACCGTTGGCCTGGAAACGTCCGAGAACTGGAAAACCTCATCCAGCGGCTTGCCGCGCTTTATTCACAAGAAACGATCGGCACCGACGTGATCGCTCTCGAACTGTCCGACAGTTCCGCCAATTCAAAAGACAAGAACGACAAGAGCCTCTCGCAGACCGTCGAGGAACAATTGGCTGCCCTGTTTTCGACAGCGGAAGGCCGCCTCCCGGCCATTGGGCTATACGACCGCGTCATCAAACAGGTGGAAAAGCCCCTGATAACCCTGACCTTGCAGGCCACGCGCGGGAATCAGGTGAAGGCCGCCGAGGCCCTTGGGGTCAACAGGAACACACTTCGTAAGAAGATCAAAGAACTCGAAATCCCGGTGATCCGAGGCGGAAAATGAGCCACGGGAAGACTGACGACCCCATTTTCTTCCAGTTTCTCCGCAAACTCGCAGAGAGCAAGGTTTTCGCATACGGCTTAGCGGCCGCGGCCGTCGTCTCAGGCGTCGCCACCGTCGCCATGATGACCGGCCAACTCTCACAGGAGTACGGTATCGAAACAGTCGTCGTCCTCCTGTACGTGGACGTCATCCTCCTGCTGATGCTCGGCGCCGTTATCATCAGGCGACTGGTCAAACTGTGGCGAGAACGGAAAAGCGGAGCCGCTGGTGCCGGACTTCACGGCCGGCTCGTCGCCCTGTTTACCCTGGTTGCCGTCGCGCCGGCCATCATCGTTGCCGTTTTCTCGGCGCTTTTCCTCAACTTCGGTGTTCAGGCCTGGTTCAATGAACGGGTGAGCACGGCTCTTCAACAGTCGAAGGCCGTCACGACGGCCTACCTCAATGAACACAAGAAAACCATCCAAACCGAAGCCTTGGCCATTGCCGATGACATCGAATTCAGTATGACCCGGTTGAATGCCGATTTGCGGGATATCAGCGGAATTCTCACCAAACACGCGAATGTCCGGTCCTTGTCCATGGCGGTGGTGATCGGCAGTTCAGAAAAGGTCTTGGCAAGTTCGCGCTTTAGCCCGACCGAAGATCTCAACGAGATTCCAGAGGAAGCAATGGCCGAGGCGCGGAGCGGCGCCATCCCGGTTATTGGTACAGCAGACAACGAACGCCTTCAGGCCCTCAAAAAACTGGAGTTGAGCCCTCTGGTCGATTCCTTTCTGGTCGTCGAGCGGTACGCTGATCCGCGCGTAATTGGCTACATCAACCGGGTCCAACGCGCCGTCAATGAATACCAAGCTCTCGAAAAGAAACAGAGCGGATTTCAGATTAGTTTCGTCATGATATTCGTGATCGTCGCCGTTCTTATGCTATTCGCTGCGGCGTGGGTTGGATTGACTGTTTCCAACCAGATGGCGGGTCCTCTCAGCCGGCTGATATCCGCCGCCGACGATATCAGTGGAGGCAATTTAGCGGTCCGCGTTGACGCCGGAGAGGCCCGCGACGAGATCAGCTCGCTTGGCAGGGCCTTCAACAACATGGCCGGACAACTGGAAAGCCAGCGCGAAGGTCTGGTCGAAGCGAACCGAGAACTGGACGAACGTCGGCGCTTCACGGAAACGGTATTGACCGGTGTATCGGCGGGCGTTATCGGCCTGGACGCCGATGGCCGCATTCACCTCCCCAACCGCTCAGCCTCGGAACTCTTGGGCATCGACCTGATGGCTTCGATCGGCCAGAAAATTGGCGACATCGTTCCGGAAATGGCCGAGCTATTCCGTGACGCCCAGTCACCGGGTAGCCGCATGAGACAAGCCGATCTCCGGGTGACCAGGGGGGACGAGGTCCGGACGTTGCACGTGCGTATCGCCGCCGAACGCCTGGCAAGAGAAACGATAGGGTATGTCGTGACGTTCGATGATGTCACCGAACTCCTGTCGGCCCAGCGCAAGGCCGCGTGGGCTGACGTGGCGCGCAGGATCGCCCATGAAATCAAGAACCCTCTGACGCCGATACAGTTGTCTGCGGAACGGTTGAAGCGAAAATACCGCAATCAGATCGAAACCGATCCTGAAACCTTCGAGACGTGCACGGACACCATTGTTCGCCAGGTCGAAGATATCGGCCGCATGGTCGACGAGTTTTCGGCGTTCGCCAGAATGCCGGAACCAAAAATGCAAATGGAAAATCTCTCGGAACTCTGCCGTCAGGCTATATTCCTTGAGCAGAACCGGCATCCCGAGATCGAATTCTCCGCCGATCTACCGCAATCGGACGTCAAACTGACCTGCGACAGTCGACAGATATCCCGCGCCCTCGGCAATCTCCTGAAGAACGCATCCGAATCGATTATCGGTGCGGAAGATGAGGGTATCAGGGAGCAGGGAAAAGGCTGCGTCGTCGTTTCCGTGGAAACCGATGAAGGCGCGGTTACGGAAGGCGGCGCGACCCGCGTTCGGGTCGAGGACAACGGCAAGGGCTTGCCGGAAGAAGACCGCGGAAGCCTCACCGAACCTTACGTTACGACACGCGAGAAGGGGACCGGGCTCGGTTTGGCGATCGTCAAAAAGATCGCCGAAGACCACAACGGTGGCGTCCGGCTCGAGGACCGACCCGACGGTGGAGCCCGCATTGAGCTCGTTATCGGGCCGGTGGAGGCCGCGACACGGGGAACCGACGACCAGGAAGACGCAAGCGATCCGCTGAGAACTGAGATCGAAATCGCGGCGCGCGGGTCAAGAGCTTAGGAAACGGCCGATGTCCCACGATATCCTGATCGTCGACGACGAAGCCGACATCCGTATGTTGACCGCAGGCATCCTCGATGATGAGGGCTTCGAAAACCGCGAAGCGGCGAACAGCACCGAAGCGCTTGCCGCCATCGAAAGCCGGCGTCCGAGCCTGGTCTTGCTCGACATTTGGCTTCAAGGCAGCGAATTGGATGGGCTTGGCATTCTAAAAGCCGTGTCGCGCGACCATCCGGCCGTCCCAGTATTGATGATGAGCGGACACGGCACCATCGAGACCGCCGTACAGGCGATCAAGGACGGTGCCTACGATTTTATCGAAAAGCCGTTCAAGGCGGACCGCTTGCTGCTATTGGTCGAACGGGCTATCGAGGCGGCGCAATTGAAACGCGAAAACCAGGAGCTTCGACTGCAAGCCGGTGCGGCAGCCGAACTCGTTGGCGAGTCGGCGGCCATCCGGGAACTGCGTCAATCGCTCGAGAAAGTGGCGCCATCCAACAGCCGCGTATTCATAACCGGCCCGGCTGGTTCGGGCAAAGAGGTCGTCGCCCGGCTCATACACACGAACTCGAAGCGTGTTGACGGCCCGTTTATCGTCGTCAACTGCGCAACCATGATCCCGGAACGAGTTGAGGAAGTCCTTTTCGGCGTCGAGAGCCACGGCGACGGGGAAGAACCAACCGTCTCCCTCGGGACTTTCGAGATGGCGCACAACGGCACGTTATTCCTCGACGAGGTAGCCGATATGCCTCTGGAAACGCAGGGAAAAATTGTACGAGCCCTGCAAGAACAAGTGTTCCAGAGGGTCGGCGGCAGCGGCCGGATCAGTGTCGATGTCCGGGTTGTCGCGTCTTCGACCCGCGACATGCAGGAAGAAATCGACGCCGGACGGTTTCGCCAGGACTTGTTCTATCGTCTAAACGTGGTCCCCATCGATGTCCCGCCCCTGAAGAAACGCCGCGAGGACGTTCCGCTGCTTGCCCGCTATTTTATGGAGCGCACGGCGTTGTTGACGGGGCGGCCGTTGAGGTCCCTCGGCGAGGACGCGTTGGCCGGCATGCGCGCCTATGGTTGGCCGGGCAATGTGCGGGAACTGAAAAACGTCATCGAACGCCTGCTCATCATGGCGCCTGATGAGACCGCGCATGTCATTGGAATTTCGGCCTTGCCGCCCGAAATCGGGGCCAATTCACCGGTGCCGCGGACTTTGGATCGTAGTGATGAAATCATGGGATTGCCTTTACGCGACGCGCGCGAGATATTCGAAAGGGAATACCTGTCCGCACAGGTTACGCGCTTCGGTGGAAACATCTCGAAGACCGCTGAATTCGTTGGGATGGAGAGATCCGCGCTGCACCGCAAACTGAAATCGCTCGGTCTGCACAGCTCGGAGAAATAGACGGCCTTCGGTTCAAGACCGGCAAAAGGAAAACTGATCCATGAAAGTGGTCGTATGCGGGGCCGGACAAGTCGGTTTCGCCATCGCGCGCCACCTGGCGCTAGAAAACAACGACGTCACGGTTGTCGACCAGTCACCGGACTTGATCCGTAGGATAAGCGATAATCTCGACGTCAACGGTTTCGTCGGGCACGCGTCGTTGCCGGAGGTCCTCGAACGCGCTGGCGTCGCCGATGCGGATATGCTGATCGCCGTTACCTATTCAGACGAAGTGAACATGGTTGCCTGTCAGGTTGCCCACTCGCTTTTCGATGTCCCGACCAAGATCGCTCGTATTCGCCAGCAGGGCTACCTTGAGCCGCTGTGGGCCAACCTGTTTTCCCGCGATCACATGCCGATCGACGTCATCATTTCCCCTGAATTGGAGGTCGCGAAGGCTGTTAGCCGCCGTTTGAGGGTCCCGGGCGCGTTCGAAATGATCCCGCTCGTCGACGATAAGGTCAAGTTGCTGGGCGTGCGTTGCGATGAGAATTGCCCCCTTGTGAACACACCGCTGCGGCAGCTGACGCAGTTGTTTCCCGACCTCAACATCGTGATTGTCGGCTTGACCCGGCAAGACGAAACCATCGTACCCACAGCCGACGATCAAATGCTGCCCGGTGACGAGGTCTATTTCGTCGTCGACAGCGAACAGGTATCTCGGGCGATGGCCGCTTTCGGGCACGAGGAGACCGAGGCGCGGCGTTTGCTGATCTTCGGCGGCGGCAACATCGGCCTGTTTCTCGCTCAAGAGATCGAACGCGAACACGAATGGGTCAAGACAAAGGTCATCGAAGCGGACAGCGCGCGGGCCGAAGCTATCGTCAACATTCTGGAAAACACGATGGTCCTCAAAGGCGACGTGCTCGATCACGAAGTCCTTGAAGAAGCCAACGTGGCGGCCACGGAAACGGTCGTCGCCGTAACCAACGACGACGAGACCAACATCCTGGCATCCCTATTGGCGAAACGCTACGGGAGCCAGCGCGCCATCACACTGATCAACAAGAGTACTTATGAGCCGTTGATCAATACGCTCGGCATCGACGTCGTCGTCAGCCCGAGGAACATAACCGTCTCGACGATCCTGCAACATGTCAGGCGCGGCCGAATTCACTCGGTCCACACGCTCCGCGAAGGGTTCGGCGAGTTGATCGAAGCGGAAGCACTGGAGACGTCGGAACTGGTTGGAAAACCCCTACGCGAGGTCAAATTGCCGAACGGCGTCCTTCTCGGCGCCATCGTCCGCGATGGCGAAATGATATGTCCGGACAGCAATACGATTGTTCTGGCAAAAGACCGGGTCGTACTTTTCGCAGCGGCCGAGGTGATCCGCAAGGTCGAGAAGATGTTCTCCGTGCAGCTCGAGTATTTTTAGATTCCGAAAACAGCGAGTTACGAAGAATGTCGCGCATTGCATACGTTAACGGCAGATACGTTCCCCACGCCGATGCCGCGGTACACATCGAGGACCGCGGCTATCAGTTCGCCGACGGCGTTTACGAGGTCTTCGCCGTTCACGACGGCAAACTGGTCGGCGAAAAAGGCCACCTCGACCGTCTCGAGCATTCCCTAAGTGAACTCCGGATCGAGCCGCCAATGGGACGCGGGCCGTTGATGGTGGTGGTTCATGAAATCGTCCGGCGCAACCATGTGCGCCACGGTCTCGTCTACTTGCAGGTGACCCGGGGCGTCGCGCGGCGCGACCATCCGTTTCCCGCCGATGCGGTCAGTTCCCTGGTGTTGACGGCCCGCAAGGCACCACCTATCGACAAGGCCACTCTGACCCGCGGCGTCGAGGTCGTGACAATTCCCGACCTTCGTTGGAAACGTAAGGATATCAAATCAATATCCCTCCTTCCTAACTGTTTAGGCAAACAAACGGCAAAGGAATCGGGGGCTTTTGAAGCGTGGATGATCGACGATGACGGGTTCATTACCGAAGGGACTTCGACCAACGCCTGGATCGTCACCAAGGACGGCGAATTGCTGACACGCAACATCGGACATGCCATCCTCAACGGGATCACCAGGTTGGCTCTCCTCGAAGCGGCGGAAGAGGCGGGTGTGCGGTTTACCGAACGCGCCTTCACCCGGGAAGAGGCGTTGGGCGCCAAGGAAGCATTCATCACGAGTTCCACGTCACATGTAAAAGCGGTCACTGCGATCGACGACGCCCCCGTCGGCAACGGCGAGGCCGGCGAACTGACCTGCAAACTGCTTGATCTCTATGTCGAATTTGTGGAGACGCGCGGCGGTCCGCAGAAAACGGACCAATGGAATTGAGTCAGCCGGAAGCCCGGCTCGACCGGCCGAAAGCGATCATCTTTGACTGGGACAACACCCTCGTTGACAGCTGGCCTGTCATTCATGATGCCCTGAACACCACATTGACGGCATTCGGCCATTCCCCTTGGTCACTGTCCGACACCCGTCGGTGGGTCCGCAAATCCATGCGCGACAGCTTCCCCGGCCTTTTCGGCGAGCGCTGGCAAGAGGCCTCCGACGTCTTCTACGAACGCTACGAAGCAATCCACGCCGATATGATCCGGCCTGTGGAGGGCGCCGAACTAATGTTGCGAACGATCCACTCTTTTGACGTCTATCAGGGGGTCGTCAGCAACAAGCGCGGAGATTTCCTCAGGCTGGAATCGGATCAGCTCGGTTGGAACGGATATTTCGGGAGGCTTGTCGGCGCCACCGATGCAAAACGCGACAAGCCGGCCGCCGACCCGGTGGAGATGGCTCTGGACGGCAGCGGTGAACGGCCCGGAGAGCAGGTTTGGTTTGTTGGTGACGCCGATATCGACATGGAATGCGCCTATAATGCCGGCTGTACACCGGTGCTTCTCCGAAAAGAAAAACCGGCGCCTGACGAGTTTTCTGCGTTCCCGCCGAGGCGGCAGTTTGCATCATGTGATGCGCTTTGCAAGTCGCTCAGGAACCTGTAATGTGACTGCGGGGGGTGTCTGCCGCCATCGGTGCGGGTTACCCACAAAACTGAACTGGCCTCGGAACAGGGGCTGGGATGAAACGAAAACGATAAACAGGGAGTTCGATCAATGGCGTCGGAGAAATCCCAGAATGTCCAGGATGTATTCCTGAATCATATCCGGAAGAACAAAACGCCGGTGACGGTCTTTTTGGTCAACGGCGTAAAACTGCAAGGGATCGTCACTTGGTTCGACAATTTCTCAGTGCTCTTGAGACGGGATGGCCATACACAACTCGTCTACAAACATGCGATTTCGACAGTCATGCCGTCGGTGCCGGTGCAACTGTTCGAACCTGACCGCGATGAAGCCGAGGAAAACTGATTTGGAGCGCCGTTGAGCGCCAATTCCGACGTTACCTCGGGTCGTTTAACGACGGAGCGCGGGGGGGGACCTGCGTCGTTATCCATCCTGTGCCTCCCCATGCCGCCGGGGAGAGAGATCGCGATGCCTGCCTCGAAGAGGGAGTCGGACTCGCCGTCGCCATCGATCTCATCGTAAGGCACGGTGAGGCGGTTACCGTATCGAAACCGCGACCGGCAACGCTATTCGGAAAGGGGACGATCGACCGCCTCCGGCAACTCGTCTCGGAGGAGCGGTCCCCCTTGGGTTCGATCGACGTGGTCATTGTCGATTCCATCCTTTCGCCGATCCAGCAACGGAACCTCGAACGCGAATGGAAACGCAAGGTCATTGACCGTACGGGCCTGATCCTCGAAATCTTCGGGGCTCGCGCCAGAACCAAGGAAGGGCGGCTTCAGGTCGAACTGGCCGCCTTGACCTATCAGCGAAGCCGGTTGGTCCGCAGTTGGACACACCTGGAGAGACAACGCGGCGGCGCCGGGTTCATGGGCGGCCCGGGCGAAACACAGATCGAAACCGACCGTCGCCTGATCGATCAACGCATCACGCACTTGAAGAAGGGGATCGCCGACGTCAAACGAACACGCGAACTGCATAGGACGGCACGACGGAAGGTGCCGTATCCCATCGTCGTCCTGGTTGGTTACACTAATGCCGGCAAATCAACGCTGTTCAATCTCTTGACCGAGTCCAACGTCGATGCGCGGGACGCATTGTTTGCAACCCTCGATCCGACGATGCGGGGTATCCGCTTGCCCTCAGGCCGGGAAGCCATCCTGTCGGATACGGTTGGGTTCATTTCGAACCTGCCGCACGAATTGGTTACCGCTTTTCACGCGACCCTGGAAGAAGTGACGGAAGCGGAACTGATCCTCCATGTCCGAGACGTTTCCCACCCGGACTCGGAAGCGCAACGCACCGACGTTCAGCAGGTCCTGGCGGAGATCGGCGTGGCCGAAGGCAATGGAACCGACAGCATCGTTGAAGTGTTGAACAAAATCGACGCTCTCGACCCCGATGGGCGGACAGTACTGGAAAACCGGGCGCGACGTGGAAACACACCGGCGGTCCTGGTCTCTGCGAAGACCGGCGAGGGGTGTCGGCGCCTCCTCGAGGTGATCGAAGAGAAGATCAGCGCACTTTTCGAGATCCTCGATGTTAAATTGGCCTATGCGGATGGATCAGACCTGGCGTGGCTCTATGAACACGGCGACGTTCTCCGCCGCGAGGACGGTAACGAAGGAATCAGCGTTACGGTGAGGTTGTCACCTGCCCTTGCCGAGCGTTATCGGCGGGGGCATCGTTGACGGAAACGGTCGCCGGCTTGAATTAGGCCTCGTCTACTAGTAGACTTGCCACGGAAGGGACGGAGATATGGCAAGCGCGAAGAGTCAGAAAAAGTGGCGCGACAAACACCGGCTGGTCAAATCTCAGCTGAATGTTATGGCGCGCAAACACGTGCATGACGAATTGCAGAACTTGGCCGATTCCTATCATCTTCGTGGGAAGGCGGAGGCCGTGACTTTCGCCTCATTTGTTGCGCGGGCGCTGATTCAACGTGCCGAGTTCAATTCCGAAGCGGCCCGCATGCTCGATGATTTTGCCACCGCCTATCATCGCGACAGGGACGTCTACGGCAACTGACCATTGCACCCGGCCACATCGAATGCAGGGCCCTTAATCAGGAAAGGCCTCGCCCTTATGCAAAGATCGGAACTCGTTAAGGTCGAGGCCATTATTCGTGAGGCTTCGGATGAGGCCATTCTGCCTCGGTTCAGGCGGCTCGAACGGCACGAAATTTCGGAAAAGAACCCTGGCGATTTGGTCACGGTCGCCGATAAGGAGGCCGAACACTTGCTCGCTGCCGCTCTGACGCAACTGCTCCCTGGGTCCAAGGTGGTTGGCGAGGAAGACGCGGCGGCGAATACCCAAATTCTGGAGGCCTTCGACGGTGATACACCCGTTTGGGTCATCGATCCGGTCGACGGTACCCAGAATTTTGTAGACGGCGTACCCTGCTTCGCCGTTATCGTTGCCTTGGTGCAGGCCAATGAGACAGTCGCCGGCTGGATCTACGATCCGATCAACGACGCCATGATATGGGCGAAACGGGGTGAGGGAGCTTGGGAAGCCGGCCGTAGACTGACTCCGGTGAGGCCCGGCCGGGTTTCCAATATGACAGGTTCGTTGGGGACCCGAATGAGGCGCCGGCTCGAGGCTATGGCGGAGTCGGGAACACCAGACGTACCGAAACTCGTCAAACGCTACCGCTGCGTCGGCCGGGAGTACATGGACCTGGGCCGCGGGACCCTTGATTTCTGCAATTACGGTGGCAACCTGAAACCCTGGGACCACGCCGCCGGCGTCCTTATCCACGCAGAATCCGGCGGCTACAGTGCCCGCGTGGAAAGTGGTGGCACCTACCGGGTAGAAAGGCGTATGGGCCCCGGAAACCTCCTGTTAGCCCCGACGCCATCGACGTGGCGGGATATCAACCGGATTCTGCCACGGTAACCACCGACGGAACCGCGTCGCCGGCGAGCAGCTTGAGGGCCGTATCGATCACCACGTCGCGATCCAGGCGCGCGATACAGGGGAATACACCGCCTTCCATCGGGTGGATACAATCACCGAGGCGGCCCTCGCAATGCATCGGCCGATAAAGGAAATGAGCATTGGGCGGCGTGATTTGCGGTGCGTAGGGGACGATCTCCCCGGTGTAAGCCGCACTCGCCAACCCCAATGTTGGCGCCCCGAGGGCGATGGCGAGATGCATCAACGCCGTATCGACGGACACGACGAGATCACACGTTCGAAGGTCCGGAGCGATCGCCTCGAACGTACGGTTGTCGAAACGAACGGCCTGGCGATCCAAAAGCCCCTTGTAGGCTGGGTTCCGGTCCAGGTCCGCGTCGGTACCGGTAATCGATACCTGGACATCGTCGGGGAGCCCTTCGATCAGGCGCTGATATAGCTCGGGAGGGCTTTGCTTCGCGAAAACCGCCGAAAACGGCTGGATGAATACCCGACGCCCAAAGGGTGCCGGTTTAACCTCGACCGTTCCTTGCGGGAGGTTCGCCACGGGCGGCGGGACCACAGCACCGGTCAGCCAGTCAAAGAACCGGCACCATCGGACCACCTTGTCGACGTGTTCAGGGCCCGCATCAAAAACCCTGGTCAACCGGGATTTGTTGGTATTGAGGCGCCGCTGGTACTTGCTCCACGGCCGCGCTTTCATGGCGATGGTTTCGGCGGCCGACGCGGTGAAGAGTAGGAACTCATCCAGGTCCGGATGGCGCTTGAAATCGGTCGATACGGCGAGGCGGAAATTGCGCCGGTAAAGGTCTTCACAGATTGCCCGCCGATAACCCCGGTCTTTCCTGAGGCGGCCAAAATCGACGACGATCTTTTCGATTTCCGAAGGAAACAGGAAGGCGGTTTTCGCTCCGTCCGATCGCAACAGAACCGCAACGGTCTCGTCGGGTTCCGCCAATTCCCGGAACCGCGGCAAGACGTGGGAGAACAGAACCGTGTCTCCGAGCCCGCCGCAAGACAGGAGAAGCACGCCGGATGCCTGGGCCGGCCGATCGATATTTCGGCATCGCGACCGGATAAGCTTATCTGTAATCCACAAAGAAAGGTTCATCCGGTACCGCCGAGGCGCTCAGCGAAGCACTAGTAGGCCGCGTAGGATTTCTCTTCGACGATCCGCGACCCCAGGAGATCATTGATCTCGCGCTTTAACCGCGCCCGTTCGTCATTGGTGATATAGACGCTACGCGCCAGCTCGACGAACCGCTCGCCGAAATCCTTGGCCCGCTCGCATTCCCTGATATCGTCCTCGATGTCCCATAGCTTTTCGTTGATCTGTTTGAGTGCCGTCGTCAGGCCGGACAATTCGTCGGATGCGGCGAGTTGCGTCTCTCGCACCCCATCCAAGGTCTCCCATTCCACGCTGACGTTTTCCCTTTTCTCGGGGTCCGTAAGCCGTTCGAGCTTGATTTCCAGGATCGTCAGTTTGTCGACGAGTTCGCCCGCCGAAGTCTCGATTTGAATTGTCATCGCCATCGTAAAAACAACATCCTATTTGACGGGGAATACGGGAACTAGTTCCCGCTTCCCATTGCGGTTGTTCGACACGTCTTCATAATCGTTTGAACGAATTTGCGTTTCCTTTCAAGGAAATCAACTAATATGCCGCTTCGATTTCGATACTAAGAGCGGATCTGCCTCAAACATGTCCAGCCGTTACCAACCCGGGTCCGAAACTCATCTCAGCAAGTTGGTTGCTATCCGCAACCCGTTCCGTGCCTCGGATTTGCCGCTCGTCGTTAAGCTATACAAAATGGCTTACCACACCTACCGGAAACGGTGGACCAAACGCCTGTTTAAACGCCCGGCCCGGCTGCTCTTCGATTTCGCCTATCATACTCTGCGCCTGCAAGGGACCGGCAACCTCGAAATCCATTTACCCGGCGGAAACAAGACCCTCAAGTTCAACGGCAGAAACGGCCAGTTCGGCGGGATCTACAATTTTCCGCCGGATCACATTTTCGAAGCGCCGATCGTCGGCCTGATGGAAGCGTTGTTGGATGGCGACGATGTCTTCGTCGACGTCGGTGCCAATTGGGGGTGCCTGTCCCTGCACGCGGCCACGCTTGCCGGATATGACGGCCAAATCCACGCCTTTGAACCGGTACCAGAGACATTTTCCGACCTGTCGAGCTTGGTCCAACAAGCCGGGCTGGAAGGGAGGGTTCATTGTCATGAAGCGGCTCTTTCAGATCAGATAGGGGCGGGCAAGATGGTGCTACCGGATCCGGCACAGAGCGGATGGGCGCAGATATCAGAGGATTCGTCCGGATTCCTGGTTGACCTGCGACGCTTCGATGAGATGGGCATCGGGCCGCCGAAACTCGTCAAGATCGATGCGGAAGGGCACGAACTCGAAGTTCTGAGGGGGGCCGAGGCCACCTTGCGACGGGACAAACCCTTCGTCGTTTTCGAAAGCTGGCTGGATCCGCGCGATCCGGGAGCGACGGCCTGTCCCTGGCGATACCTGGAAGACCTGGATTACGCCTTCTTCTGCCCGGCCTGGCACCGCGATCCCGATCTGGTATCCGTCTCCAACATGCCGCCGGACGGCAACGAGGACTTCCGGCTCCGGCTTGCCCCCTGTACGCTCGAACATCGGATGTTCGGCATCGAACATTGGAGTTACCTGGCCTGTCACCGGGAACGTTTGGCCGAACTTGCCGGCGTCTTTTCGGACCAAACGGAACCATCCGCAATCGAACCGGTTTAGCGGTTCTATTCCCACAGATCACAACAATAGGGCAGGGTTGTCGCTTTCCACCAATAGGCAAATCCGTTAAGTAGTGTCCCGTATTTCAAGCCAATTCAAAGATTTGGGGGTCCATCAATGACAAAGACGGCATTCATCGGTTTGGGCGTCATGGGATATCCCATGGCCGGACACATGGCCAAGGGCGGCCACGACGTCACCGTTTACAACCGCACCACGGCGAAGTCGGAGAGTTGGGTCGCCGAATACGGCGGTTCCTTCGCCGAGACCCCGGCCAAGGCGGCGGAGGGCGCCGAGATCGTATGCGCCTGCGTCGGCAACGACGATGACCTGCGAAGCGTCGTCTACGGAGACGACGGCATCCTCGCCGGTATGTCGGACGGCACCATCTTCGTCGATCACACGACCGCCTCGGCCGACGTCGCCCGCGAAGTCGGCGCCAAGGCGGCGGAGAAGGGGATCCAGTTTCTCGACGGCCCCGTCTCCGGCGGTCAGGCCGGCGCCGAGAACGGCGTCTTGACGGTCATGGTCGGCGGCGACCAGGCGGCCTTCGACAAGGCCCAGCCGGTGATCGACCGCTACGCCCGGGCGGTGACGCTGTTGGGCCCGATCGGCAGCGGCCAGCTGTGCAAGATGGTAAACCAGATCTGCATCGCCGGCCTCGTCCAGGGCCTGTCCGAGGGCATCGCCTTCGGCCAGAAGGCCGGTCTCGACGTGAAGAAGGTCATCGACGTCATCTCCAAGGGCGCGGCGCAGTCCTGGCAGATGGAAAACCGGGCCGAAACCATGATCGACGACGAGTTCGAGTTCGGCTTCGCCGTCGACTGGATGCGCAAAGACCTCGGCATCTGCATGGAAGAAGCGCGCAGCAACGGCGCGCTGCTGCCGGTCACGGCGCTGGTCGATCAGTTCTATGCCGAGATCCAGAACCGCGGCGACAACCGCTGGGACACGTCGAGCCTGATCCGCCGCCTGCGTGACTGATTGACGCCTAAGTCATTGAAGGAGGCCGGCTTTCCGACGGGGAGGTCGGCTTTTTTCGTGTTCAGCGCAGGGCCACGGTCATGCTCGGCGTGCGGTCGAAGATGCTCTTGATTTCCCAGGTGTACATTTTGAAGCGCGGTCCCCGCCTGGTGAATTTCTTCACGCCGGTGGCGTTGTGGGCGATGACGTTGGCATCGGTGATGACGCGGATCTGACCGGTGGTGCCGAGACCGATATCGTTCAATTGCCGCTTGGTATCGCGCTTGATCGAACGCCCGGAAATGCTCACGCGCCCCGACTTGCTGTTGTAGGCGATGCCCAGCATGTGCTCGTTGCGCCTGAAGAAGGTCACCGACTTGGCCTTCGTCAGGTCGCCCTTGCGCTCCCATTTGACCCAGAAATGGCCCTTCTTGAAGTACTGGAACTCTTTCGTCGAAGTGTCTCTTTTAAAATCGGTTTCGATCAGCTTGACCTGTTCTTTTTCCTTTTCCCTGGAGATCTCCCGCTTGCGCAGCCCGTCGTAGAGCTGGACCTTGGCCAGGTAGCCGTCGAAGTAGAACTCGTAGTAGCCGCTCCGCGTCAGCTCGATCTCGGCATCGAAGCGGATCGGCATGTAGCAGCCGGTAACGACGGCGGCGACGAACAGCAGAAGCAGGGGGCGGAATAAGCGGGCGAACAAGGTAGGGTCCATTCCAATCCGTGGTTCGGGTCCTGGTGCCATGATAACCGGGCGGCGGCAAGGGAAACAGCCGCTAAATGTCCGACTTGACGCGCTGCCATACGGCCTCGAGTTCGTCGAGCGGCACGTCGCTCATCTGCCGGCCCTGGCCGGCCACTTCGCGCTCCATGCGGCGGAAGCGTTTCTCGAACTTGGAATTGGCATGGCGCAACGCCGTTTCGCCGTCGATGTCCAGTTTGCGGGCCAGGTTGACGGCGACGAAGAGAACGTCGCCGACCTCGTCGGTGAGCCGTTCCTGATCGCCGCCGTTCTCGATCTCGTGGGTGATCTCGGCGACCTCCTCGTCGAGCTTGTCCAGCACCCGGAACGCGTCCGGCCAGTCGAAACCGACACGCGCCGCGCGTTTCTGCAGCTTTTCGGCGCGGCTCAGGGCCGGCAGCGCGGTGATCACGCCGTCCAAAGCGCTGTGGACGGCCGCGGCGCCATCGTTCTCTTCCTTGCGATCGCCGCGGCGCTCCGCGTCCTTGAGGGCCTCCCAGGCCGAGGTCTGGGCCTCGGCCGTATCGATCTTCACATCCGAGAAGACATGCGGGTGGCGGTGCACCATCTTGTCGGCCACCGCCTCGGCCACGTCCTCGAAATCAAACAGGCCTTCCTCCTTGGCCATCTGGGCGTAGAACACCACCTGGAAAAGGAGGTCCCCCAGTTCGCCCTTCAGTGCCGCCATGTCGCCCTGTTCGATGGTCTCGGCGACCTCGTAGGCCTCCTCGATGGTATGGGGCACGATGGTGGCGAAGGTCTGCTCGACGTCCCACGGGCAGCCCGTCTCCGGGTGGCGCAGGCTGGCCATGATGCCGAGCAGGCGGTTGATGTGTTCGCTCATGGGCGTCTCCAAAGGGGGTAGGCGGGGTTCGCGGCGGGCTTTGTGGCGGCAAACCGCACAAAGGTCAACCGGCCACCGGTCCCGTATCCGGCGGTGCCGGTACGGCCGCGGGACCATTAATGAACCATGGTCATCACCGACGGCCGGGCAGGGGGACGGAATGTCTATTTTTGTCCATAGATGTCCATGGAAATTCTCCGCCAGCCCTTTCAACCTTTGCCGCGACGGATCAAATGCGGCGGCCCGAGGCGCCGGCCCGTCATGGTCAACCCGCCGCTTGACCTGGTCACCGGATGTAAGACCCTGCATGTTTCCCATAGCTGCGATTTCCGATCCGAAAAATAGGAATATACACCAAAAACCACCCCAACACAAGAACAAAAATAGAACATTTGCTTGTTTGCGCGATTGAATAGGTGGAGGAGGGCGGAAGCCTAACGCCCGTGGAACCGCGCCGGTCCACGAATGGGATGCCCGGCTGTTCAGCACCGATTTCGTTCGGAAACCGGACACTGCCGTCACAGGCACGGCACCGCCGTTAACCCCCGATACTGTTGATAAACCCCTTGTTGATCGCTTTCTGAGATCGTGATTCCGTTTTCCGAGTGTATAGGCGGAGGGCGGAACGATGATGGGGCGGTTGTCTGGCGACCAGGGCAAGTTCTTCTACGACTTCGATCTCGATGAGCATGTGCCTTCGGATCATGTTTTGCGGCGTATCGACGCGGTCCTCGACCTGGGCTGGCTGCGCGCCGAACTGAGGCCCCACTACAGCCACACGGGCCCTCCCTCGGTCGATCCGGAGCTGATGGTCCGCATGCTGTTGGTCGGTTACAGCTTCGGCATCCGTTCCGAGCGGCGGCTCTGTTCGGAAGTGCATCTCAACCTGGCCTATCGCTGGTTCTGCCGCTTAGGCCTGGAGGACCGGGTGCCGGACCACTCGACGTTCTCGCTGAACCGGCACGGGCGCTTCCGGGAAAGCGGTCTGTTGCGCTCGGTCTTCGAGGACGTGGTGCGGCGCTGCATGGCGGCGGGTCTGGTCGGCGGCGAGGGCTTCGCCATCGATGCCTCCGTCCTGGAGGCCGAAGCCAGCCGTTATCAGGGCCTGCCCGGCGACGGGACGATCGACTGGACGGACCCGAAGCTGAACACCCGGGCGGCGCGGGAATACCTGGCGGCGCTGGACCCCGAGCCGGACAGGCATCGCAGCCGGCCGAAGCAGGTCTCGCCGTCTGACCCCTGCGCGGCGTGGACGGCGAAGGCCGACAAGCGGGCCCAGTTCGCTTATGGGCTCAATTACCAGGTCGACAACGACCATGCCATCCTCGTCGATGTGGAGGCGACGCCGGGCCGCACCTACGACGAAGTGGCGGCGACCCGGACCCTGGTCGAGCGGACAGAGGCCCGCCTCGGGTTGAAGCCCGACCGAGTCGCCGCCGACACCGCCTACGGCACCGGGCGCATGCTCGGCTGGCTGCAGGTGCGAGGGATCGAACCGCACATCCCGGTCTGGGATAAGAGCCGACGCAAGGACGGCACCTTCAGCCGCCCTGACTTCACCTACGACAAGGAGCGTGACCGCTATACCTGCCCCGGCGGCAAGGTCCTGAAGACCACGGGCCGCATTCTGTCGGACGGCACGCGGCGCTATACGGCCAGAACGGGGGACTGCGCCGTCTGCCCCCTGAAAGACCAATGCTGCCCGAACACCACGTTCCGTAAGATTCCCCGCGACCTCCACGAGGACGCCCGCGACCACGCCCGCTCACTGGTCGACACCGAGGCCTATAAAGCCTCCCGCAATGAACGCAAGAAGGTCGAGATGCTGTTCGCGCATCTGAAGCGCCACATGGGCTTCCGGCGCCTCCGGCTCCGGGGCTTCTCCGGCGCCAACGACGAGTTCCTACTCGCCGCCGCCGCCCAGAACCTGAAACGCCTCGCCAAACATCGATGGAAACCGCCGCCACTCGCCCCGAAGGCCGCCTGAACCATGCCGGAAACCGAAAAACACCACCCCAAACGAAAAAACCGCCCCGGCATCAGCCGGCGGCCGCGATTAAACGTCCGCTATTAAAAGAAGCGGACGCCCAAAATCCTCATTCGGACGCGTTTATCAACAGTATCCCCCCAATGCCGTCATTCTTTCTTTGAAGGCTGATTTCCTAAAGTGAGGGGGTTTGATGTCTGCAGCTGGGCCAATAGCGGACACGGTAGGGTCCGCGTACAAACGGTGATAACTGCTATTCCAAGCTTACATATTGGTTTCGCTAAATAGCAGAAATCAAGGTTCAAAACCGCCAAAGTATTCCGTTTTTAGATGCTCGCCATCTCGGCGAACAACTTTATTCACCGTAATCATTTCACTCGAAAGAAACAAAATGCTGCCACCCAATTCTTCCTTATTGATGCGATTGGGATGTGGCCAAAAACTTGTTGGCGGCTGACCACCGAACTGACCCACATATAAATTTAGAAAAGCGTCGTATTTCTCGCGCACATCACCCGCAAATGGGTAATCCAAAATCTCGTGCTTTGGCGATTGGTTAACACCAAACAGATCACTGCAGACTGATTGGTACAACGCGTGTTTGCGAACGAAAACCGACCAATAGGTGCGTGCAGGCTCAGGAATAATGAACTCAAAGCCTCTATTTAATGCCAACAACAACAATAGGTTTTGCAGTTCCGCTTTAACAATTGCCGAGTCTTCGAAATCCACATCAAACGCATCTTCGAAATCGATTTTTTCGCAGATTTGTTTAGCTTTATCTTCGGTAAGTTGCTTCGCAGGATCAGCATGTGAGGACTTCGTTAGGCGCAGTCGATACATTCCGCCTAAAAGCGAGAGTGCAAGTATCAGAAAGATGATTGCATATAACTCAATAGCCAAATTCAATTCCTCAACAACAACATTCTGATTGTACGCTACCAAGCTAAACTGAATTGTCCAAGGGAGTCCGCTCGGATTGCGGTGTAGACATAATCGAGTTTCGAACTTTGCCAGAATCCGCGCGTTCGGCGTCGTCTCCAAGTGGGATAACTCGGAGATCCGGACCGCCGCAATGCTCGGCGGGTAGATTTCGGTCCGGCCTGGCGCCGCGAGCAGACTCGTTTCGAAGGCCCTGGGTTTTGCGGCCCACCCCCGGATGGAGACCTCACATCACAAGGATTGACACCGGTCGCTTCAGCTTACATTTCAAAACTCGGTGGAAACGATAACTGACCAGAATGATAAAAAGTAGGCGATTTTCGATCACAGCTTTGAATGTTGGAAACAGTCCTTCGGAAGCGACTTTTGAAGGAACCGACGATTTCTCGTCTCCCGTATGTGCGAGTTTGTTGAAATATTGGACTCAAAAGTGCGGTGATCAGCCACCTCCTGAATGGAGTTCAATCGATTTGATGGAGATATGGGAAATTGCGCCGTACCTAATGATCAAAGAAAAACGCTGCGCTGAGGACGAATGGCGAAACATCTATTGGGGCGGTCAGATGGTTCAGGCTTTTGGTGTCGAGGCTACCGGCAAACGGCCCTCGGAATATTGCTCTCCAGAAGAGGCCACAGAATTGAACAATTTGTACGATTGGATCATCAACCAAGAGCCCCCAATCCGTAGTCGAGCGACTGTCGTCACATCGAATAAGACTATCGTCCAAATTGAAGGCGTATATTTTATTTACCAGTTCGGCGCTCAGGGCAACAACCGACAATAATTTTGGCCGCCGAAGATAGCGGCCTATGATGAATTCGTCGCAGGGCCCCTACTGGGATATTCCAGATGTGTCGGCCGCCAACTTTCAAGGTCGTCTTAGCGCTTGAACCGGCCGTCCGAAATCTCAGGTCGGTTTGACGCCGGATTTATGGGAATTGAATCGGCTTGTCGTATCTTATGCGACAATCCCTTCGAGTAACTGCGGCATTCTATACTTTGTCTTGGCGAACGATCTCGAGCGAAATCGCAAATTAGATGTCACCGCAGAGCTTTCATCAACCTGAGGTTCGGAGGGCCAATAAGAACCCATAAATCAGCCATCAGGATTAGCCGGCCTTGTCGTAGCGTTGGTTGTTGCCCAGTTCGCGTCGCGAACTCATTTCATCCAGGATTTTTTACGGCGGTATGGGCTTAACCGATCCCACATGGCTATTTCCTCGGACGTTCGCCAGCAGCCCGTGCAAAACCCGCTTGTTTCGTCGATCGTGCATATATCGACGCAAGGTGAACCGGCGGCTCGTTTCGTCAACATCGATTTGATCTGACCCAGGGTAGCGAATATTTCATACCATTTTGTATTTGATCTGGTATTTCTTGGCCCTAAAACAACCGGGTATTTCGGCCTATTCCTGGGTTTCGGTCAGATAAAGCATGTTTAAGACAATTTGCATTCCGGAGGGCTGTGGACGTGGCGACGGATGGCGCCTGGAAGGATCGCTGGGGTGAACCTCTAAGCGAGTGTCCAAAGTGCCTATGGTGCTGCTTGATGCCGACCAGCGGAAGGCATTCTGATCGCCGTCCGTGATAATCAAGCCGCCGCGCGAAGCCCACAATTGCGATTCGCAGGGACGGCGATGTCCATAAGGCGTGGGGTGTCCAGCTTCAGTCCGTTCATCAGATCGACATAGGCCTGTTTATGGGGTACCTGCAGTCGCGGGTTGTGGCGCTTCTCTTCCCGGATAGTGCTCACGGTCCTGCCCTGATAGTCATGGGCCGGATAGACCAGGGTGTCTTCCGGCAGCTTAAGCAGCTTGTTGAATAGGCTATCGTACTGAACTGCGGGATCACCGTTTTGGAAATCGGTGCGCCCGGTTCCGCGGATCAACAAGGTATCGCCGGTGAATACCCGATCCGGCAACACGAAGCTGTACGAATCATCGGTGTGACCCGGTGTATAAAGGACTTCCAGGTGCAGATCGCCCACACGGAGTCTTTCGCCCTCGTGGAAGCGAAAGGAGACGCATTCGGCCTTCGTCATCTCCCCCATTGCGCTGGCACAACCCGTGCTGTCCCGCAGGCTCCCCAGTGCGGTAACATGGTCAGCGTGGGTGTGGGTATCCACCGCCAGCACCAGTTTTAGATCCAATTCCTCGACCAGACGGACATACGGCTCGGCGTGTCCCAGAACCGGATCGATCAGAAGCGCCTCTCCGCCGGAGCGTTCGGCTACCAAGTAGGTGTAGGTCGATGATTCATGGTCATAGAGTTGGCGGAATATCATCGTGGGTCGTCCTGTTTTTCGTATTTGGGTCAGATCGCGCTGTGCTCGGGGCCGTATTCCCGGCGGTTCCAGGGAAGCCGTGCGATCAGTTGGGCCAAACCACACCAGCGCGTGACACCCGCTACAATCAATCCAGCACCGATCAGGGCGCCACCGGCAAAGAACAGTTCATGGACGGTGAAACCAAAAAGGACTTTCAGCACCAGCAACGCACCAATGGTGATCTGCACCTGACGCTCCAAAGAGATAACCTTGTCATTGCTTTTCATCGGCAGTCCGGCCTTTTCCCAAGCATCGGTACCGCCTTCCAACAGCACCAGATTATGGTAACCGGCATTTTGCAGGCGACTGGCGGCTTCTTCGGCGCGAGAGCCGCTACGACAGGTGATGTACAACGGCTTTTGATGTCCGACACCGGATAATTTCAGCTGTTGTGCAAGTATTTCTGGTTTCAACTTGTCCAATGGAAGCAGCTTGGCCCCGATGGCATGCCCGCTTTCATATTCGACTGGTGTGCGGACATCGATCAGCTCAACGCCCTGACTACCATGCTGCAGGCCATGCAGTTCTTGCGGTGAAATGTATGAATAGCCGACCGTCATTTCAGGTTACCCCTTAGATTGATTTCGCTTTCACACTCAAATGTGGGGCCGACTTTTGATCTTTCAAATAGATTGCCGCCGAAAAATATGATAGGAAATTCCTATTGAATAATCATCAGCAAGTCGAGTGGTCCGACAGGAGCTTTTTTCGGTTTGTGGCTAAAGCCGGACTATAGAGCGGCACCAGCTAAATGCCCTGAAATGGGATCTCCCGGTCCCTGGAAAACAAAGCCCCAGAGGACCGCTTTAGAACCCCTTGCGGCCGACTTGATCGGTCGCGTACCCGATCGCTGGTGAATGTCGTCTCATGCCCCAGACGTCAGCTTTGGCTGCAATGCGACCGTGAGATCGGAAACGAGTTCGGCCCTCAACGTTCTATTCTGCGCTCAGCCGGAACTGACGCCTATAACGGCCATCGCCCTCCACCGTCGAAGCCGTCCCCTGATCGAGCACAGGCCGGATCACGATCTTGCCAAAACTTTTTGGAGGGCCGGCCGCCAACGGAGAAAGAGGACATAGAGCCGCTCGAGAACGGGCACCAATAAGCTTTGCCGGGCAATCCAACCGATAGCGCGGAACCTCGGCAGGCTCGACCATAGCTGGGCAAAGGCCGCGGCGCCGGAAACCAAACGGCCATCGGCCGTTTCGACGTGAAAGCGCCGGAGTGCGGCGTCGCGCGTCAGGCCGCCTGGCAAAATCTCCGGGTCGCATTCGGCGACATCGCGCCAGCGAATGCGGTCGGCGCCGCCGCAGCGTCGATAGAACCCGATCTCGCGTCGGCACAAGGGACAGGCACCATCATAAAACACGGTGATCCGGGGGCTTTCCATTTCCTCAGACACGGGCTTGGTCTCCTCGATCGCGCGTCACCTCGCCATTGGCGAAGGCTTGTGTTGTCGGGCATTTCCCCCTGGCCCAAAAAGAAAACCCGGGCACATGGCCCGGGTGAGCTTGACAGGGTTCAGTGTCGCGCGGGGAGAGAGAGGGAGGGGGAGAAGCGACACTGTATTAAGCTTTACGGAAACGTTCGGTGCTTGGATCACTCATCGTTCCGGTTTTTTCGATCGCGATGGGTTGTGCCCGTCACCTAGTTGGTCATGCCGGCCAGTTTCATGGCTTCCTGCAGGACGCGGACGCTGGCGGCGTGCCCGCCGGACCGGTGCAGCGATTCGCCTTGGTCGCGGAGCTTCTTGACCTCAGCCGCGTTCGCGACCTTGCCGGACGCGAGGGCGGCGTCGATCTGATTGATCATGGCCGGGCAACTGCCGGCGAGAGCGGGGGTGGAAAAAGCGACAAGTGCCAGGGCGAGAGTCATTTTCTTGAACATCGTCTATCTCCATATTGGAATTCGTTTGAGAGGTGATGGTGATACGTGCGGGATCGACGATTGGATCGCCCGTATAACGGGTTTTCGATCGAACACGGTGACGAAGCCGTCAGGAAGCCGCCACGAAACCAAGGGAGCTCACGGATGGAACGCGAGAGCGACGATATGACCATCGATGATTTCAGCCGGGACGACCTGACGTCGGCGCTGGATACCCAGTGGCGGGCCGCAAGCGACACCGTGATGGGCGGGATCTCCGAAGCGGCTCTGAAACGCGACGTCATCGACGGCCGCCGCTGCCTCCGTCTCAGCGGCGATGTTCGGCTCGAAAACAACGGCGGCTTCATCCAAGCGGTGCTGCCGCTGGCCTCGTCGGACGGGGTCTTCGACGCTTCCCCGTTCACCGGCCTGCGTTTGCTCGCCTGCGGCAACGACGAGACTTACGGCGTTCATCTCAGGACAGCCGACAACGAACGGCCTTGGCAGTCCTATCGGGCGCAGTTCTCGGCCGGTCCCCATTGGCGGACGATCGAAATCCCGTTTGCCGCCTTCGCGCCCTACCGCCTGGAAACACCATTGGACGTAACGCGCTTGCGCCGCATCGGGCTGGTCGCCATCGGCCGCGCCTTCTTCGCCGATCTGGCCGTCGCCGGTGTCGCGTTCTATCGCTAGCTCGACAATGACCCGACCGTCCGGCGAGAATACAGCTGTATGGAAAAACTGGTTTCCGAACTTCACCTGACAGGGGCGCGATGACGGCTGTCGAATTCACACGCTGGTTCTTGGCTTTGTTTTTCGTCGGCGTCGCCGGTTTCTACACGGTGCGCATCATTCAGGTGGGCCGCCGCCTCGAAGCCTCACCGGTCTTTTCCGGGGATTTCGGCACCCGCCACTGGACATACCATGCGGCCTTTCGCTTTTTCCGCGTCCTCATCCTCGTCGTTTGCCTGGTGCGCCTGGCCTGGCCTCAGTTCGACCGTTTCCTGGTCCCCTTCGACGGGCTCTGGCACCCGGCCCTGCTGTTAACCGGCGACGCGATGCTGGCCGGCGGCTTCGCGGCAACGATCGCCGTTCATTTCTACATGGGCGACCAATGGCGATCGGGAACCCGTGACGGCGAGCGGACACAACTGATCACGAGCGGGCCCTTCGCCCGTTCGAGAAACCCGATGATGCTGTCCGTGATGACGGCGCAAGCCGGCCTGTTCCTGGCCATGCCATCGGTCTTCACCTTGATCTGCCTGGCCGTCGGCTGGTGGGCCGTCGTCGCCCAGACGGCGGTCGAGGAAAAAGCGCTTCAACAGCGTTTCGGTGGCGATTATGAGGCCTACCGGGCGACAACCCCGCGTTGGCTCAAGTGGTAGCCGCCTTTCATGTGATCCGACCCGGCGGCCGCCGCGTACAAGGGTCGATGTTTCACTGAAAGGAGGCCACAATGGCCAAAACGTTCTCTCCCAAATTCCTCGTCGTCGCCCTCATCGCCGGGCTGGCAATGCTCGCCTCGCCGTCGGTCCATGCTGGTTATTACAAGAAGGGCATCGTCGACACGGCGGCCAAGGCCGGTCAGTTCAACACCCTGGTCGCCGCCGTCAAGGCTGCCGGTCTGGTCGACACCCTGAAGGGCAAGGGCCCGTTCACCGTCTTCGCACCGACCGATGAAGCCTTCGCCAAGCTGCCGGCCGGCACGGTCGAGGATCTCCTCAAGCCGGAAAACAAGGACAAGCTGGTTGCCGTCCTGACCTACCATGTGGTTCCCGGCAAAGTGATGTCCGGTGACATCAAGGGCAAGGCAATGTCCGTCAAGACGGCTCAAGGGTCCGAGATCGACATCGACGCCAAATACGGCGTCAAGGTCGACAACGCTACCGTCGTCAGCGCCGACATCGTTGCCTCGAACGGCGTCATTCACGTGATCGACCAGGTCGTTCTGCCGAACTAACGGCATGTGACCGTGCCGAAGAGCACGGAGCGAAACCCGGCAACGCCTGTTGCCGGGTTTTTTGTTCGACCCATAGCGTTCGAGGGGTGATCCGGCTGCCGCCGGCCGTCGTAGCTCCTATGACAGACCGCCGACAGCGCGGTGCCGATCCAAGGAGACCCTCACATGCGTGCCTATCTCGCCCTTTTCGCCGCGGCGATCGTGCTCTTCGCCATGGACAACAAGGCGTTGGCGGGCCCCGACGAATAGTCCGCCGGCGTCTTGCGCCGCTCGCGGATCAGGAGATATCGATAACGTCGACGGCGACAGTAAACGATTGCCGGTTGCGGACGACGGTGACAGTCGCCGCGTTGCCGACGCCGACCCGTCCGAGGGCTTCGGCCAGGTCGGCGATGGTACGAACGGTTTGTCCGTCGACCTCGGTAATGACGTCGCCCAGCGCGCCGCTGGCCTGATCGACGCCGCGCAGCCCGGCCGCCGCGGCACTGCCGCCGGGCGCCACATCGAAAACGATGATGCCGTCGATGCCCAGTCGCGCGGCCGTCTCCTCGGGCACGGTGCTGATGCCGATGCCGGGGCGAACCGCTTTGCCGTTGGCGATGACCTGCGGGACGATGCGGTTGACCACGTCGACGGGGACGGCGAAACCGATGCCGGCCGATGATCCCGAGTCCGAAATGATCGCCGTGTTGACGCCGATCAGGCGGCCGGCCGAGTCGAGCAGGGGGCCGCCCGAGTTGCCCGGATTGATGGCCGCGTCGGTCTGGATGACACCGGCGATCTCGCGCCCCGTATCCGCCGGCAGGCGGCGGTCGAGAGCGCTGATGATGCCCGTGGTCAGGGTGCGGCTGAGACCGAAGGGATTGCCGATGGCGAGGACCGCCTGGCCGACCTGAAGGTCGGCCGAGGTGCCGATGGGGATCGGTTGCAGGCCGCCGGGCAGGCGTTTCAGGCGCAGGACGGCAAGGTCGTAGTCGGGCGCCGCGCCGACCACCGTCGCCCGGATGGCATCGCCCGATTCCAGGCGCACCGCGACTTCGGAAACGCCGGCGACGACGTGATGATTGGTGACGATGTGGCCGGCGCGGTCCCAGATGAAACCGGAGCCGGCGCCGCCGCCGGCCGGGCGGCTGCCGAAGCCGATGCCCCGTGTGCGCGTGAAGATATAGGCGACGGACGGCGCAATGGTCTCGAACACCTCGATGTTCTGGCGTTCGAAGTCGGCCAGCGAGCCGCGCGGCGTGATGGCCCGAGGTTCGGCGACGGTCAGAAACAGATCGCGGTAGAGCTGCTGACCGATCCACACGGTGAGCAACACCAGGAACCAGATTACCAGGTATTTTCCGAAGGAGCGTCGCATGTCTTTTCCCGAATAATCTCGCCGCATCCCAAAAAGTTGGGGCGCCTATCCGCAGAGATAGGCGCCCCGATCGGTCACATCCAGTCGCGCTGGGCGGGTCTTGCCGGGCGGTTTGGGGTTAGCCTTCCGGTTGGACCTGCGGCGGCTGGAGGACCGATTTCGGCCGTTCCCGGCGCGGCCGTTTCACCGGCGGGACGGAACCGGCTTTCGATGAGCGGTCCGTGTCCCCGGGGTCCTGGCGTTCGACCGGCTGACCGTCGAGCACGGCGCGCACTTCCGCACCCGACAGCGTCTCGTGGATGAGCAGCGCCTCGGCCAGGGCCTCCAGCGCCTCGGCGTTCTCCGACAAGACCTTCCGCGCCAGGGTCTCCGCCTCTTCGATGATGCGCCGCACCTCGGTATCGATCAGCCGGGCCGTATCGTCGGATACGTTCTGGGTCTGCGAGATCGACCGCCCGAGGAACACCTGTTCCTCGTTTTCGCTGTAGCGCAGCCGGCCGAGGATGTCGCTCATACCCCATTCTGTGACCATCCGCCGGGCCAGGCCGGTCGCCTGCTGGATGTCGTTGCCGGCCCCCGTCGTCACGTTGTCGGGCCCGAAGACAAGCTCCTCGGCGACGCGGCCGCCGAACATCATGGCCAGGCGCGCCTCGAGTTCGCGTTTGGAGAAGGTGTAGCGGTCCCGCTCCGGCAGGTTCATGGTGACGCCGAGTGCGCGGCCGCGCGGAATGATCGTCACCTTGTGCAGCGGATCGTTGCCGGGGACGAACAGGCCGACCAGGGCGTGGCCCGCCTCGTGATAGGCGGTCAGGCGTTTCTCGTCCTCGGTCATGACCATGGAGCGCCGTTCCGCCCCCATCATCACCTTGTCCTTGGCCGCCTCGAAATCGGCCATGGCGACGATCCGCCGTCCGGCCCGCGCCGCCAGCAGCGCCGCCTCGTTGACCAGGTTGGCCAGATCGGCACCGGAGAAGCCGGGCGTGCCGCGCGCAATGACCCTGGGCTCGACGTCGCCGCTCAATGGCACATCGCGCATGTGGACCTGCAGGATCTGCTCGCGGCCGAGGACGTCCGGGTTGGGCACGACCACCTGGCGGTCGAAGCGGCCGGGCCGGAGCAGGGCCGGATCGAGGACGTCCGGGCGGTTGGTGGCGGCGACCAGGATGACGCCTTCCGTCGCCTCGAAGCCGTCCATCTCGACGAGCAGCTGGTTGAGGGTCTGTTCGCGCTCGTCGTGACCGCCGCCGAGGCCGGCGCCGCGGCTGCGGCCGACCGCGTCGATCTCGTCGATGAAGACGATACAGGGCGCGTTTCGCTTGCCTTGTTCGAACATGTCGCGGACCCGGCTGGCGCCGACGCCGACGAACATCTCGACGAAGTCGGAACCGGAGATGGTGAAGAAGGGCACGTTGGCTTCGCCGGCGATGGCGCGGGCCAGCAGGGTCTTGCCGGTACCCGGCGGTCCGACGAGCAGCACGCCCTTGGGAATACGGCCGCCGAGGCGGGTGAATTTGTCGGGGTCGCCGAGGAAGTCGACGATCTCTTCCAATTCCTGCTTGGCCTCATCGATGCCGGCGACGTCGGCGAAGGTCACGCGCTTGGTATCCTGATTGAGGATCTTGGCCTTGCTCTTGGCGAAGCCCATGACGCCGCCTGGGCCGCCGCCCTGCATACGCCGCATGACGAAGATATAGGCGCCGATCAACAACAGGATCGGGAACACGGAGATGAAGAGCGAAGACAGGAAACTCGGTTGCGGTTCCGGCGTCGCCGTGATGCGGACACCGTTGGTGGTCAAGCGGTCGACGATGTCCGTACCCGCGGGAACGAAGGTGCGGAACGGTTGGCCACCCTGATAGGTGCCGAGGATCTCTTGGCCGCGGATGGTCACCGCGTCGATCCGGCCGGCATCGACTTCCACCAGGAAGTCGGAGAAGGGGACCTCACCCGACCGCTCTCCGCCCGGGCTCAACATGGGACCGAGAAGCAAGACCGTCATCAGGACGGCAGCCACCAGCAGCACTGTTTCTATCGTTGATTTTCATCGTTCATACGCCTTCCGATTTTCAATCGCGCCCTCGCGCGAAACCCATCCGAACTCTCTTTTCATATCTCTTTTACGCAAATAACCCGTTTTTGGATCGGCGGTTGTCCGTCTCTTTCGAGTTATTCCAAAAAGATCGCGTTGCAAGGCTTGCCTGCTTGGAGATCCGCCAAGGAGGGGCGTTCTTCCACTCGATAAACGTGATCCGATGGCGGATCAGCCACGTAACATCCTCACATGAACGAAAGTCGCATCGACAGTTGAGAGGTCCAGAAACATGATTAGCCAAACTTATGCCGCCATCATGGATGCCAACTTGAACCCCCTGCGGAACCTGCCGAAGGTCGTCCGCTTCCAGATCATGTCTGTACTCGCCCTGATGTGGTCGATCGTGTTCTGCACGTGGACCGGACTGATGATCTACGTCGGGCCATCCATGGCTGTCCACGCCGTGCTGCTGATCGGCGTCTTTTTCACGGCCGACGTGTTTCGCCGGACCCGTACGGAACGTCGCTTGGATCACCGGCAGATGTATCGCGACGACAAGGACGGCTGCGCCCGCTACGACGACCTTTGGGGCGCGTGACGCGTCCGACCGAATATCAATCAACCCTTACCATTAGGAGACTCCAATGAAGATCACACTGGTTCTGGCCACATCGGCCGCCGTCGCCCTGGGCGCCTGTTCGTCATCGAGCGAAACGGAACAAGCCGGCAAGTATGACAAGGCCGCGCAGGCCCACCTGATGGCCGTCCACCATTCGGTCGAACATATGGGCGCTTGGTTTTTCGCCGAGATGGATGCCGACGACAACGGCATCGTCACCAAGGCCGAACGCGAAGCCTCCGCCCATCGCGAATGGTTCTTCGAGTTCTCGAAGGTCGACCTCAACGGGGACGGCGAGTTGACCAAGGACGAGTACATCAAAGCACTCCGCATCAATCACTCGACCAACCCGGCTCAGGAAACGTGAGCCGCTTGTGGCTCTTTAGAAAGGCTGTTCGCCGCGGCGGTACGAGCGGTACCTGAGGCCGCGATAATGATGTCGGAATACTGGCGGCGCTCGACGTCGCCGAGGAGGAAGTGAGGGCCGCACAGTGACGACCATCGTCTGGTTCCGTCAGGACCTGCGCCTCGCCGACAATCCGGCCCTTTTTCACGCGGCGGCGCAAGGTCCAGTCGTTCCTGTCTATATCTTCGAAGAGGGGGGCGAGAACGATGACGCGCCGCGGCCGCTCGGCGGCGCCAGTCGCTGGTGGCTGCACCACAGTCTTGCCGCTTTCGACCGGAGTCTCGGCGGCTTGCTGTTGATGCGCGGATACCCGGCGACAATTCTGAGGGACTTGGCGGCAAAAACAGGGGCCGAGGCCGTCCACTGGAATCGCTGCTACGAACCGCCGTCGATCGCCCGCGATAAGGCGCTGAAAGCGTCGTTGCGCGGCAACGGCCTCGACGTGCGCAGTTTCAACGGGTCATTGCTGCACGAGCCCTGGGAGATCGAGACCGGCGGCGGCGGCCCTTTCAAGGTCTTTTCGCCTTACTGGCGGGCCGCCCAAAAATGTGCGGTCGCATCACCACTCGCTGCGCCGGCGTTGACGCTTGCCGATACCGGTGTTGCGGGCGACTCGTTGGATGCCTGGGGTTTGTTGCCGAAGAACCCCGACTGGGCGGCCGCATGGTCGGACCTATGGCAACCGGGCGAGGCCGGTGCCCGGACCCGTCTGGAAGCGTTTCTCAAAGACGGTGTGGCCGGTTACGGCAGCCTTCGCGACCGCCCCGATCAGCCGAATGTGTCCCGGTTGTCGCCGCATCTCCACTTCGGTGAGATCTCACCCCGCCAGATCTGGGCCGTTGCCGGCATCGAAGAGCAAGGCCGCCCGCAATTGCACAAGGACGTCGACAAGTTCCTGAGCGAACTGGGATGGCGGGAATTCTCCTACCATCTCCTCTATCACTTCCCGTCGCTACCTCAGGACAACTGGCGCCCGGCTTTCGACGCCTACCCGTGGCGTGATTGCGAGGACGACCTTCGCGCCTGGCAGCGCGGCATGACCGGTTATCCCTTCGTCGACGCCGGGCTCCGCGAGCTGTGGCAAACCGGCTACATGCACAACCGGGTGCGTATGGTGGCGGCCAGCTTTCTGGTCAAGCACCTGCGCATCGACTGGCGCCGTGGCGAAGCCTGGTTCTGGGATACGCTGGTCGATGCCGACATGGCCAATAACGCCGCCGGCTGGCAATGGGTGGCCGGCAGCGGTGCCGACGCGGCACCCTATTTCCGTATCTTCAATCCCGTCGCCCAGGGTCGCAAGTTCGACCCGGACGGAACCTATGTCAGGCGATGGTGTCCCGAACTGGCCGGCCTCGGCAACGACGTTATCCACGCGCCTTTTGAGGCGTCCGAGGAAACGTTGGCCAAGGCCGGCGTCCGATTGGGCATCACCTATCCGGAGCCGGTCGTCGAGCATACGACGGCCCGCGCCCTGGCCCTTGAGGGCTATGACGCCGTTAAAACGGCCAACGCAAACGCCTCAAACGCCTGATCCTAAGACAATTTCCGTCGCGGCTATTGGCCGTGTTTTCAACGGCGTGATTGCACCCTATTGTGTGCGGGTCGGAAACGCGCATTTGTTAATGTGGCCAATGGTGGAGCGAATTCATGCCGGAAGGTGGACACGGGGATTTATCGAAAGCCGACCTCCTCAGCGAGGACGAGCGCAACCAAAGTGTGGTCATCGTAGATCCATCACGGCCGGACGCGCCGGTGATCTTCGTCAGCGATGAGTTCGAGACGCAAACGGGGTATCCGCCCGAGGAAGTGCTCGGCCGCAACTGCCGTTTCCTGCAGGGACCGGATACCGACCCGGAAGCGGTCAAGGCGATCAACGACGCCCTGACAAGCGAGGAACCGATCGAGATCGATATCTTGAATTACCACAAAGACGGGACGCCGTTCTGGAACCGCTTGCGCATCCGGCCACTCTTCGACGACGGCGGAAAAGTGCTCTATTTCGCCGGAGCGCAAAATCCCATCGAGCCTCCCGGATAAAGGCAGCAAGCGGTCCCGACGACTTTCTACGACTTGCGATCCGGTTTTATGGGCTGAATACGATCCTTAAGGGGCCTTCACGGCGCGCGATGTGACCATACCGATCTCCCGGCTCGGAGTGATCCAATCGACCGGCCGAACGTAATAATTATGTAACGAGACCTTTGTTCGGCTTCGGACAGGCAGATATTTATGCAGCTCAAAGACCGACTGGACCAACCGTGGGGTTATTCGCCAACGGTCGATCCGGAAGAGATTGCCCGCTTTGACGCGCTGGCCGACGAATGGTGGAACCCCAAGGGTAAGTTCCGGCTGGTTCACGCCTTCAATGAGATCAGGTGCCAATTCATTTTCGATCGGGTAGCCAAACATTTTCACCGGGACAAGCAATCCGGCGGTTTCCTGAGCGGCCTGGATATCCTCGACGTCGGTTGTGGTGTGGTGCCGGCCTGGTCAGTGAACGATTGGCCGGGGCCGAGGCCAATGTCGTCGGTATCGACGCCACGGCGCGCAACATCGAGATCGCCCGCCGCCATGCGCCCAAGGGCGGCCTCGCCGTCGACTATCGCCACTGCCTGACGGAACACGTTGCCGCTGGTGACGAGCGTTTCGACGTCGTTTTGAACCTGGAAGTGATCGAACATGTCGCCGACCCGGCGCGCCTTATGGCTGAGTGCGGCGCCCTGGTCAGGCCGGGCGGGTTGCTGATCGTCGGCACGATCAACCGCACCGCCCAATCGTGGGTCAAGGCCATCGTCGGCGCCGAATACGTGCTCCGCTGGCTCCCCATCGGCACCCACGATTGGCGGCGTTTTTTGCGACCGGAAGAGATCAACGCCATGACGGCCCCGCACGGCCTTGAAACCCGTGAGGTCTCCGGGGTCACATATAACCCGGTGATCAACCGCTGGCGCGTCAGCGCCGATACGAGCGTCAACTACATGCTCGTCGCCACCCGTCCCTGATCCCGCGCCCCATCAAGCGAGGGCGAAACGCAGCAATACGGCCAACACGCCGAGAAGCTGGGCGCCGTTGATCCATACCGATACCTGATGCAGCCGCTTGAACCGGTCTTCAGCCGTTGCTTCGCCTGTTTTGGCAAGATCCCGTTGCCGGTTGATGCGCAGCATAACCTGTTGGCGCGATACGTAAGCGCCGAATGCGACGGCAGCCAGGATAGCCGCATCCACCTGGCGAACCGGGGCGAACGAGGCTGCGCCGAGCGACGACAGAGCGCCGACCACGATGTAATACCAGGGGAAGACCTGGCGGATGAAGGCGCCGGCCGTGGCCGCCTCCAGCTTGATGAAGATGAGCGGCGCCATGACGACCGAGAAGAAGGCCATGGAACCGAACAAGGCGGCCGTTGCCAACAATCCCATAGCATTGAGAACGACGATCATTATTCACCATCCCATTGTACCAGGCGGGCCCTTGAAGGGGCCGACGATGCGCGACGTGATCCAGCCACCGTAAAAATCGCCCGCCTGCGCTTCAACCCGCTCGTCGCCAACCCAGCAGGCATCGACCCGTGATGCATAAAAGGCCAGATAACCCCTGATCTCGGCAAACGCCTCGGTCGGCGACGCATAGCTCCATGCCGCGCGTTCCGAGTAGTGTTCGCCGACCGCGAGGGACCAGTATTCGGCCATCCCCTTGAACTCACAAAACGAACGCCCGGTCGCTGGAACCAGCAACCGGCGCTGTACGTCTGAAGGCGGCAGGTAGTAGACCGGCGGATGGCTGGTTTCCAGGGTCCGGTACCCGTCCGTCGTGTCGGCGACGGTCTCGCCGGCGAAACTAACGCGTAACCGGTCGGTGACCCGTTCGAGGCGGGGCGGCCTGGGATAGTCCCAGACCGACTCCTGGCCGGGTTCCGGTTCAAGTCGTCGCGGTTTGGACGGCATCGGTTCCTCCTGTGCCCCGGCGCCGGCGGCGGCAGCGTTGGGAGCAGTATTTTACTTCCGGCCAATCGCGCGACCATTTGCGCCGCCAAGTGAAAGGCCGCTGACAAACGGCGCAGACCTTGCTGGCGCGTCGAACGGTGTCGCAAGACCTCACCATGGAAGAGCCCCTGCAATAATCTGGCTGGCGTTGCCGAGTTTTACGGTCGCGCGTGTGGAGCGGATCAGTCCTGGTGACCTGATGGTGACATCCGCCCGGCGCAAACAGAGCAAATCCCGGCTCAAACGCCCGCCTCAAGCCTTATGCCAGCGTAGCGGTTTGGTGGCTTCGCGGACGACGTCGCCTTTCGCTTCCAGGTCGAGTTGCACCGTCTTCGCCCACCAGCCGGCCGTCTTGCCGCCCGGGAACAGGGTCTCGGGCAGGTGCGGGATGACGCGCTGGCGGATTTCCGACTGGTTGAGCCCCGGTGACCGGGCCGGCAGGACCTTGAGGAAGGCACGCTTCATAGCCGCGTACTTGGCGGCGTCGACCCGTGTCACCTGGCCGGGCAGGTTGACGTTCTCGACCTCGATCTTTTCGCCTTTCTTGCCGGCCAAGGCTATTCCGCCTCCCAACTTTATTCCGGGTCGCCGCGCGTGTATTCGAAAACCGCCTCTTCCTCCAGGTAGGAGTGGTCGTGGATGACGACCCGGTCGTCTTCGATGAGGACCACCGCATAATCCGGCAGTTCGCCGCTGCCGGCGAGGGGAATGTCTTCGGTCATGTCGAAGGCGATCTGGTGGGCCGTCGCGCGGACGGTGGAGAAGGGGAGGCCCTTCCAGGAGCCGTGGCAGGCACGGCGCAGATGGCCGAAGAACAGATGGCGCAGGTTGCCAAAACCAGCGATGCAGGCGGCGAAGTCGTCGGCGTTGATCAGCCGGATCTGATCGAGGCCGGGGATGCCCACGTCCATGGGCGCGTGATGCATGAAAAGGAAGACGTCGAGGCCGGCGGCTTCGCTTTCCACCAATTCGTCCTTGAGCCAGGCCAGGCGCTTTTTGCAGAGCCGCCCACTGGAGACCCCCGGGTCGACCGTATCGAGGATCAGGAATCGGCCGGCCGGCGTGTCGAGGCGGCAGTGCAGGTAACCGTCGTCCGCCCACGGCAGGGCGGGCAGGGCGGTTCGCATTTCGGCACGGCCGTCGTGATTGCCGATGAGCGGGTGCCAGGGCATGGGCAGGGCACTGACGATCTCCTCGAAGGCGGCGTAGGCGCCGGCTTCCGCGAAATGGGTGAGGTCGCCGGTGATGATGCAGAGCTCGGCATCGGCATGATGGCGTGCAATGCTGGTCACGGCCTTCGAAAGCCGTTCCCGGCCGTCGATGCCGAACAGGTCGGCCGGCGGCGCCACCAGGTGCGGGTCGGTGAGGTGGATGAATTTCATGGTTTCGTCGTCTTCGTTTCGAGGGGCTTTGGCCGATTATCGACCGGGCGGCAACGGGTTTCGGCGCCAACGGCGCTCCCGGCGGCGGCCGAACAGCGGTTGATGCCGGGATCGAGGCGTGCCGCCGTATGTGTCCGAAATCGTCCAGTTTGGTGGCGCTGTTACCGCCGCGGTGATCCGACCCGTTCCCAAATGCGTAAACAGATCAGGATGTGATGACGTAGACGGAGGTCTAAATGCTGCGTCCAACCCTGATCGCGATCGTTTTCGGCGTTATCCTCACCGGCGGCGCCGCCGCGGACGACCTGGAACCCAATCCGGACCTGGCGCCGGAGCGTGTCGTCGCCATCCAGTTGAACGCCCTGCAGAAGAACGACGATCCGGAGCCGGACGCCGGCATCGTTCGGACCTGGACTTTCGCCCATCCGGACAACAAGCGCTTCACCGGTCCCATCGAGAGATTCACGGCGATGCTGAAGGGGGCGGGTTACGGCGCCCTCATCAATCACCGGCGTCATGAAATCCAGGCGGTGGTCAAACAAGACGATATCGCCGTTTTCGCGGTGACCATTGTCGCTGCCGACGGCCGCACCATCGCTTACCAATGGCAGGTGTCGAAAGTCGCCTCCGGCCCCTTGGCTGGGTCCTGGATGACCATTGGCGTGTCGCCGCCACTCGCCGTCGACAAGGCGATCTAACCGGAATCCATCGACCGTGAACCGCAAGATCACGACCCTTCCCCTCGAGTTTGCGCCGATCCGGTGCCCGATCTGCGGCGAGGTGACGCTGCCCAACCTGATGGCCGACGGCAGGGTTACATGTTCCTGCGCGTTGCAGCGGGTGCTGCCTAAGGATGCACTCGATGAGTTTTCCGGTCCGCCACGGAGGCAAGAATGATCGGCCGTTGGACGGCGGCCGCAGCGGTGCTGTTCGTCGCGGCCCTATCGCCGGCTTCCGCCGATGCCGGGCTCGACGATTATGTTTGAAAAAACCGCCTGGTATTGTCGTTCGTCCCCACACTCGCCGATACCCGAGCCCGCCGCCAGCGCGACCAAAGACGTTACGCTCCGGACGAGTGGCTGGACCGGAACCTCCTTCTCATCGAGGTCGGACCCGGCAACCGGGTTACGGTCGACGGCCGGATACAAATGGATCTCGACGCCGGGCAACTGCGCCGCCGCTTCGCCGTCGACGCCGACGCCTATGCCGCCATCCTCGTCGGCAAGGACGGCGGCGAATGGATGCGCCAGACGGCGGCGATCCGGAACGGCGAGCTGTTCGCCGTGATCGACGCCATGCCCATGCGCCGTCAGGAAATGCGGCGAAAAGAGGCCGATTGAGCAAACGCTGATCCCGCGGCACTGGTCCCGTTTTTCCGTCCCATCGGCCGTCGCTTTCGTGCTAAACAACCGCCCATGAACCGTCCGCGGCATCGGAAACGAACCGGATCGTGTTGGCGCCTCGCGATGACTCGCCTGGCCCTGCTCGCCCTTTTGCTGCAGGGGCTGGTACCGCTGGCCGAGGCCGGACAACCGCAAAACGGTCCCGATGACCTGGACCGGGACTTGCGCGTTATCTGCACGGCCTACGGCATCGCCGTCGTCGGTGAAAAAACCGATGAAGACGGACCGGGGTCCCATCTCGACTGTCCCGTCTGCCAATCACCGGATTTGGCGGCCGGACTACCCGGACCCGGCCCGGCGCAGGCGCTGCGCTGGTCGGCGCCGGTCAAAGCGCGGCCGGACCGTGGAAACGGCGGCTTCGCGGCCGACCAGTACGCTATCGGTTCGCAGCCCCGCGCGCCGCCAAAACCCGCCTAGTTCTAAGAAACTCACTGAGACCTTACGAACAACAGCGTGGGCGCGCGACGAAACGCGCCCCGCCAGGACGGGAACCTAGACCCATGAAGAGATATCTGAACTTGCCCCGCAAACGCGGCTTTACCGCCGCTTTTTTTGTTTTCCTCGCGTTGTCGCCGGCCCAGGCGGCCGACGAGGTGGTGGTCAGCGTGCCGCCGCTGCATTCGCTCGTATCCCACCTCCTGACCGGAGTCGCCGAGCCGGGACTGCTGATCACGGAAGGCGCCGCATTGACGGCGGTGCCGGACCGGGCGCGGATCGACGCGGCCGGCATGGTCGTCTGGACCGGCCCGGCCTATGAGCAGGGCCTGGCCGGCCTGCGCGCCGCCGACCCGACGGTGAGTGCCAAGGGCCTGACGCTGTCGACCACCCTGCCGCTGCTCAGCTTTGCCGACCCGGCCCGGCCCGACGCCTCGACGGGCGTCCAGGACATGCGTTTCTGGCTCGACCCGCGCCTCGCCAAAGTGGCGGTCGGGCGCATCGCACCGAACCTGATCCGGGTTTTCCCCGACCAATCCGACCGGATCCTGGAGAACGAGATTACCCTCAAAAGGCGCCTGATGGCCCTCGAAGCCCATATGCGCCAAGCGCTGGAGAGCTTTCCCGGCGTGCCGCTGCACGTGCCCGAGTCCGACGTCCTCTATCTCGCCTGGCGCTTCAACTTGGCGGTTCCCGACTGTCCGGCCGCGGCGCGGATCGCCGAGGGGTTCGCCGTCGAGACCGGGACCGAGCCCGGCGCAGCGCTCTATTTCGCCATGATGGAGCAAATCCTGGTCGAGCTCCGCCGTTGCCAGGTGACCCGCGATATGATGTGATCGATGGCGAATGGAGGGACTATCACCGTGGCAACAACCGAACCACCGGGCCCGAATGTTACGATCGTTCCTCTCGCCGAGCGGCCGCAGGCGATCCCGACCCTGGAGCGGTGGTTCGTCTCGGAATGGGCCCCCTGGTACGGGCCGTCCGGACCGGGTGACGCCGCCCGGGACCTGGCGGAATGTCTCAATCGCGATGAATTGCCGCTGGCCTGGGTCGCTGTCGACGAGGAGGGCGGCGTCATCGGCACCGCCGCCCTGAGGATGGACTCGGCGGGCAGCGAAACCGGCCTCGGGCCCTGGCTGGCCGCGTTGCTGGTCGACCAAGGGTATCGCGGTCGGGGCGTCGGGACGGCGCTCATCGCGGCGGTCGAAGACGGGGCTGCCCGCCTCGGCTATCCGGCACTCTACGTTTCCACCGATGTGGCCATGGGCCTTGTCGAACGCCGCGGTTGGTGGGCCGTGGGGACCACGGAGACGCTACGCGGCGAGGCAACGATCTACGTCAAGACTCTGGCATAACCGCGGTCTCGTCCCGGACAGCCTCCCGGGACCCGCCGCCCTCAGTGAATGTCCTTCGCCGTCCCCATGGCCGCCTTCAGCTTTTCCGCGTCGAAACCGGGGGCGCGGGCGGCTTCGATGATCACCGCCTCGCGCCGCTGAATACGGTCGACCACCGCCGGGATGGCGGTGACCGCCGATTTGGGGACCATGACGGCACCGTGATGATCGGCGTGGACGATATCGTCGGTCGACACCGTGAGGCCGAAGACGGTGACCTGGCAGCCGATATCGACGACGTGGACGTAGGCGTGGCTCGGCCCGACCTTGCCGCCGAGAAGATTGAAGCCCCGCGCGCTGTCCTTGAGGTCGCGGAACGACCCGTTGGTGACGGCGCCCAGGACACCGAGGGCTTTGTGGATGTTGGTCTGCACCTCGCCCCAGAAGGCGCCGATGCCGGGCCGCGGATCGAGGCCCTGGATGACGACGACGGTCGGAGCCGGGGGGGCGCCGACGTAATCGTAATAGGCCGCGCGCTTGGCCGCCGTTTCCTGGGCCGTCTCGTTTGGCGGTTCGGCGGCGCGGATGGTCGCCGTGCGGGCATAACCGCAGACCGGCGGCAGGTCCGGGTCCAGGGGCACCAGGGGCTCCGTCGTGAAACCGTGGCCGCGGCGTTCCGGCACGATTTCCTCCAGCGCGTTGCAGATGGTCGGCGTATCCCATTGGGCGAGGCGAGCGATGTCGTCGCCGGTGGGCTGGGCGGTGGGTTCGGGCGTCGTATCGTTCACAGGGGCGGTTCCTTTCCTTGCCGGAGAGCAACTGTCTACTAGTAGAAATTGGATCGTCATCAAAAGCGATATCCGCTTTTCCGTATTGCGGCAACCGCCGCGGGGGAACATGTGTTGAAACCGATTGGAACTGCCAGTGCGGGCGACCCTCGGTCGGAGTCCCGATTTCACGGGGTTCTGAATCCAGAAATTCGATGAACCGGGGGAGGGCGTTTGCCGAAACCTTCCCCAGGTCTCCGGGTTTGTTCCTGATTCGCCGGACAAAGAGCCGGCCCACCGTTCTCTGCCATGGTTTCATTGCCGCCCCAAGCACGAAATCGACGGGCCGAATTCCGTTTGCTTGACGGACGTGATTCCAAACCCGCACATGCTTATATTTAAATGGTGATAGGAGGGACGGGCATATGTCGAGGATGACAGTTTCGGCGGCAAGTCTGCTTGCTGCGGTCGCCATTGGGCTTTCGGCATGTACGGTGCCGGACACCGCGCGAACGGGTTTTCGTCAGGGCGGTGAAGCCAATGGGTTGATCGCCTTGTCCCAAGCAGGGGACGGCGTCGAGGCAAGCGAAGGGATTTTGTTCGCCGATCCCATTCAGCGAGAGGAATATGCCCATTTCCCGCTGAACGGCGGCCAGGCGGAAATCGTCTATATTTCGACACGGAACGTCTACAACGACAACGTTGCTCTCGACGATTGGATTACCATCGACTCCATGATCAAAAGCTGGAACCACGTGCGCCAAAACGGCCTCGAACTGGGCGAGGTCTACGGGATTGATGCGGACTGGATCAAGATGTGGGTGAAGCCCTTTGAACTGACGTCCCTGCAACAGAAATGCGCTGGCTTCTTTGCATCCTGGGACCGGCCTTCCGATGCTCCCCTCCATCACCCCGCAAAGATTCTCATGGGGTATATTTGCCAACCGCCCGGACAAGCCTTCGAACGCGACGACGTAGAGGCGTCGTTGCGCGCAATCGGTATCCGCGGGATCAACGTCGCCTTGGGTCAGGCCGCGGCGGACATCGAGGGGCTTACAGACACGATCCCGCAGCAAGACCTCGCCCGGCGCGCCCAATCGCCGTCGGGAGAGCCGTCGAGAGGGAACCCGAATTTCCCCTACAGGATCGCGACGATCTACAACATCACCGAACCTTGCGACCTAATGGATCCATGTTGACACCGGGGCCACCCGGTTCGTCCTAAAAAGCGTGCATTCGAAAAGGCTTATGCTCATTGGGGATACTGGAGGGCGTGGCAGGGGCGCATCAACCCGGAAAGCCTCATATTCATCCTGGATCAATACCAACATGGCGCCGATCCGAGGTAGGGGCCGATAGGTAAACGCCTGAAGGCGTTCGCGCCGCACGGACGCTGGCGCACCATGTCTTTTCTGGCCGCCTTACCAGTCCAGACCTAAACCCCATCGAGCAGGTTTTCGCGAAAACCAAACACTGGATGCGCATGGCACAGAAACGAGAAAAGGAAGGCCCTTTCTTAGCCGCAAGCTATTTTTCTCTGACGAGGCCCTTATGGCGTGATAAATGCTCTCCCGCTGCTTTCAATGCCCAGCCACGCGGGAAATTGCGTCTATGAAAAACGTTTCGATTTCCTCGGTGCTTTCACGCCTTTCGAAGATCTTCCAGGCATTCGATTCGATTGCGGCACGCATTTCGAGCCTAAATTCCAAGTCCCTGGCCAGCCGCAAAGCGAGCTCAACATAGTTCGCTGGATCGTTCGCAACGAGAGTGTCGAAACCCATCTGATCGTAGAGAGCTGCGGTCACCCGCCCACGCATAAAGCCTTGCGGGTAGGTAACAATCGGTACTCCCATCGAGAATGCCTCGAAGGATGAATTTCCGCCGGAAAACTGTGGAATATCAAGAACAGCATCGGCTACGGTGAGGAGACCAAGGAACTTGTCATTCGTTAGCCTTGGGAGGAAGACAACCCGGTCCGAAACCTCGGGAATTGATCTTCCGAACCGATCGGAAAGCAACTGCTTCCAATATCCTCCAATGCCATCCTCTATTAGAATTAAGTATCCGTCATCATCTTGCCGCAATAGGTCGCCGATCACCTCGTCGAATGTCGGATGAAACTTAAATAGGGCTTGCGGGCATACGTAAAGATGACCCTCTTCCGGCAGGCCATAGTCGGTTCTCGTGAAAGTTTTTTCCGGTTTCTCTGGCCGCTCGTAAAAGGTCGGAAGGTTTTCCAAGCGAACTAGCTTTTCCGAGTAGTGTTCGGACGCACTTTCAATTTCTAGGCGGTTGGATGAAAGGAGGTAGTCGACATTCGGAATACCGGTCGTATCGGGGTGTCCCCAGGAAACGGCTTGGACCGGCGCTAGCCTCGAAAAGGCCAAAAAATAAGTGTAGGGGTCCATGCCGATATCCGGATAGAAAAGAACATCCAGCCTTTCGTCGGCAATTCTTTTGCGGTCTTCGTTCAGTCGATTCTTGAGATGGACGACATGATCGGCGCTTCGATCTATAACGGCGGACAATTGGTCCGTTCTTCCCTTGGGCCTCAGGACGATTACTTCGAAACGTTCCCTCGAGAAATGCTGAATCAATCCCCGCGAGAGCTTTCCGATCGTATGGTTCCAGAAGAAAGAGGAAATAAACCCAATGCGCAGAATGTTCCCGGTTTTACGCCTTGGAACTCGGCAATGATCGGAGACGAATTCAAGGTCCGGACATGCTCGGTGATAGAGCTCTGAAAGTTCTTCGATGATCGGTTTGTCATCTTGATTGTGGTATGCGAGGTAGAAGCTGGTTGCGCCGACTTCCGAAACCGGATCGGCGATTTCAAGGTTTCTTCCGGATAGAATCCTGATCTCTTCTTGCAGGTTTCTTCGGCTGATGCGGATATCATCTTCGGAAGAGGGGATAATTGGAAGCAGCCTAGCTTTTCGAATTCGCCAACCATCTTTTTCTGGCTGAAGGGAGATCGCTGTTCCATAACGTTTCCTGGCCCCCTCAACATCGCCCCGTTCTTCCAGAATGACCCCAAGGTTGTAATGCGCGTCACCACGGCTGGGGTCGATGGTGAGTGCTTTCTCGTAAAACTCCATAGCGGCGGAAAGATCGCTGCGTTCCTGATAGAGGCTTCCAAGATTGAAAAGAGGGTCTGAGTAACCGGGATCGGTAGAAACCGCTTTCCTATAACAGACCTCAGCTTCATCGAACTTATCCTGGTTCTTCAACGAGTTGCCGAGGTTGTTTAGGGCGTGGGTGTAATCGGGCTTGACCGCGATAGCCTTGCGGAAGTTTTTTTCGGCTTCTTCTGGTTCGTGGCCGTCTAATAAAACGGTTCCGAGATTGTTGTAGGCTTCCGCATACGAGGAATTGATGCGAAGGGCCTCACGATAAGCCAGTTTTGCCCCTTCCAAATCGCCAAGTCTTTTTAAGGTGTTACCCAGGTTATTGTGGGCCTCGGAAAACTCCTGGTTGGCTGATATTACCTGCCGATAACTGGACGCGGCTTCGTCCATGCGACCAACTGAATAGAGGGCATTGGCGAGATTAAAGCGCGCGTCGATAAAACCGGGATCGATTTCGAGCGCCCGTCGGTAGCATGCGAAAGCCTCTTTGGTTCGGCCTGCAGCTTTGTTCGCGACGCCCAGGTTGGCGTGGGCCTGGGCGAAATCGGGAACCACCGCCAATGCCTTCGAGATGAGTTCTATTGATTTGGCATGATCGCCGGATTGATTTGCCAACACCCCTAAGAGGTGAAGAGCATCTGGTTGATTCGGTTGGTCAACCAGGACTTGGCGGTATAGCGTTTCGGCCGCGCTCAACCGGCCTGCGTTGTGGTGATCCATCGCCGCATTGAGAGTCCGTTGAGCAGATGCGGACAATGTGGGTATGACGCGCTTTTTCTTTACCAACTCCTTTTTCGCCAACTTTCTTTGGCGTCGTTTCTCGGCCCTGTTCATCCTGGCCTGCCCCCATTAAGAGTGGTTTAGCGTCTATGAGAGAGTTCGACACGGTTTCATGCCCTGGTGTTCAGGCTGGAGCCTAGCGTAAGCCTAGACGTCAGGGCGGGACAAGATGGTTTGGGGTGCCGGCGGTCGATGCCGCCTGGTTCGAGCCGAGTCCGTTAAAGGTGATAAGCGGCAGTCCAGATCACACAGAGCCAATCGGATCTTCACGGACGCCGGTTCCGGCGCCAATACGGATCGGCAGGGGCTCAAACTTCTCCAGGTCAAGGTGGAGGAGGGGGATGCCATCCTGATCAAGAAGCTCGACCGCCTGGGCCGAGACACGGTCGACATGATCGACCTGGTGAAGTACTTCGACGAATTGGGCGTCGCCGTCCGGTTCCTGGATGACGGCATCAGACGGGGATGGGGGCTTCGGCGATAGCTCAGGAGCTGGGGGTCGGCCGGTCGATCGTATAAAGAACCCTCAAAGAGACCATTCGAACGCTCAAGACTACTGAAGCCGAGACCTCTACTAGTAGATAAACGATCTTCATTGTCGAATGCCATTGGTTGAATCTACGACAGGATTTTGCACCTGAACTAAATACCGCTGGTGATCCAGCGAACAACACACCGGGAGTGGACAGGGATCTCGAATTCCCGGTCTCCTAGATTCGCTCACTCAAAGTGAAACGTCTCTCATTCAGTGAGGGAAGTCTCTTATTCAATGTGAACGGGAATAGCTTCAAAGCGCCAGTCTCTTATTGAAGAAGTTTCGACAAAGCTGGGGGAGAACGCGAATTTCCGACAGCCCCGGGTCTTTTTCCCCACATCCGTTTGTCGCATAATATATATTATGGAAAATATTATTTATTGTTTATTTATCAAATAGTTATAAATCACAAAATGATCGAATGGTTGAAGGCGAAAATAGGCTCAAGATCGCGGTTTGCGGGGCCCGGGATCCGGCTTGGCCGCCATCCCCTTTCCGGTACATCCTAGGCCCGGGCCAGATCCCGGGATCGGTCAGTTTTCAGGAATTTCGAGGATCATTCCGTCGTAGGCGACGTCGATGCCGGTCGGCAGCGAACCTGCCAGCGTCGCGAAATCGAGGTCGGGTCCGAGGTGCGTGAACACCGCCCTCTCAGGCTTCACGCGCTCGACCCATGCCATGGCCTTCTCCACATCGAGATGGGTCGCATGCGGCTTGTCGGTGAAGACGCCGATGAGCCAGGTATGCACACCACGTATCGCCTCGAAGCCGTCGTCGCCCATATCCATGAGATCGGTCGAGTAAGCGAAGGCGCCGCACCTGAGGCCGATGGTGCGCGAATACCCATGGTCCTGATCGATCGTCTGGAAGCGCACACCGGCCGCCTCGAACGGCTTACCGGCAACGATCGCATGGGCATTCAGCGTCGGTTTGTAATAGTGCCCGTTGGCCTCCGGACGCAGCGGCTCGAGGATATAGGGATATCGCGTTCGGATGATGTCCTCGGTGATCGCATCGGCATACATGTCGATGGGCGCCTCCATGGCCCGGTTGATGCCCCGTAGGTCATCGATACCGTGCATGTGATCGGCATGCCCATGGGTGTAGATGACGGCGTCGAGATGGGTGACCTCGGCATCCAGAAGCTGCTCGCGCAGGTCCGGAGAGGTATCGACCAGGAGCACCTTTTCCCGGGTCTCGAGCAGGATCGACGGACGCCGGCGGCGGTTTTTCGGCTCACCCGGGTCGCACCGGCCCCAGCCGATGCCGACCACCGGCACACCGCCGGAACTGCCGGAACCGAGGATGGTGACACGCATCACCGCTCACCAAGTGCCGTTCGCGGGAATTTCGGGAACAAGCGGAAGAAGTTGTCGGTCGTCGCATCGGCCAATTCAGCCGCCGAAAGGCCTTTGATCTCGGCCAGCATTTCCGCCGTATGGGCCGTATAGGCCGGTTCATTTCGTTTTCCCCGTTTCGGCACCGGCGACAGGTAGGGCGCGTCCGTTTCGACGAGCAGTCGGTCCAGGGGCACGCCCCGGAAGATGGCGCGCAATTCATCGGCCTTCTTGAAGGTGATGATGCCGGACGCCGAGATGTAGAATCCGAGATCGACGGCCGCCCGGGCCAGCTCCGGGCCGGAGCTGAAACAGTGCAGGACGCCGGAGAAAGCCCCTTTCGCATGCTCGTCGGCGAGAACCGCCGCCGTTGTTTCGTCGGCGTCGCGGGAATGCACGATCACCGGCAGGCCGGCCTCGCGGGCGGCGGCGATATGGGTGCGGAAACTGGCTTCCTGGGCGTCGCGCGGGCTGTGATCGTAAAAGAAATCGAGGCCGGTCTCGCCAAACGCAACGACCTCGTCGCATTTCGCGAGATCGGCCAGTTGATCGGCGGATACGGGCGGCTCTTCGGCCACGTTATGGGGATGGATACCGACGCTGCACCGGAGGTTGGGCCGCCCTTCGGCCACCGCACGGACCCTCTCGAAGCGGCTGACGTGGGTACAGATGGTCAGCATATAGCCAACACCGGCCTCGCCGGCACGCGTGATAACGGCATCCAGCTCGCCGTCGAAATCGGGAAAATCGAGATGACAATGGCTGTCGACCAGCATGGCGTTGCGTCCGCTTGGCATAGGTCCGAGGGAGGCCAACCATAGTGCCAGCCGCCGAGTGCAGCAAGGCGCCGGCGGACCCGCCTGCCCCAAAGCCCGGGAATACCCCACCCCCCTATTCAACCCCTGCTCAACTCTCGCTGTTCAACTCCGGCACCGGGCCTGTAAGATGCGGCTTTCGGCCCCGCAAACCGAGACGGCGTAGACCCCCACCATGGCCCGAACCCTTGTCATCGACGGAGACGCGGAAACGGAGCCCCTGCTCCGCGACTACATCCAGCGTCTCGGGAGCAATCTGATCGAGGCCTGCGCCTTCGCCAAATCGAGCGAGGAAGCCCTGTCGATCCTGAGCTCCGGTGTCGAGTTCGATATCGCGCTGATCGCCATCGACGACGAGGAAACGGCCGGGTTGTCGCTGTTCCACAAGATCGAAGACCAGAAACTCCGGATTCCGCGCGTCGCCTTGACCCGCGGCGGCGATTTGAGATTGATCCGCGACGCCATGATCCAGGGTGCCATGGACTTTTTGATCAAACCGATCCCCTTCGACGATTTCGCCTCGACCCTGGAGCGCACCGTCGAAACCGTCGAACGGCGGCGCAGGAACTGGCAGGAACGGGCCGCCTATTCGGCCCTGAGGCGCGAGATCGACATCGCCGCCGATATCCAGCAACGCATCCTGCCGACCGATTTCCCGGCGTCCGAGGGTTACCAGATCGCCGCCGACATGCGCCCGGCCAATGTCATGGGCGGCGATTTTTACGATGTTTTTCCGATCGGCGGCGGCCGTACGGCGGTCGTCGTCGCCGACGTCTCCGGCAAGGGTGTGCCGGCGGCCTTCTATATGGCCGTCGCCCGCACCCTGATCCGTTCGGTGGCCCTTGTCGCCGCCGGTCCCGCCGATTGCCTTAGCCAGGTCAACGAACTGCTCTGCGGGCATCACATCCCGGGTATGTTCGTATCGGTTTTCTATGCCGTGCTGGACAGCGGGTCGAACCGCGTCGAATACACAAACGGCGGCCATCAGCTGCCGTTCATGGGACGCCCGGGCCAACCGCCGGTACCGTTGGCCGGCGGCGACGGCGTCGTTCTCGGCATTCTCGCCGATCAGGACTACTCGGAGAGCGTCACCGAGATGGAAAGCGGCGATTTCCTCTATGTATTCACGGACGGCGTGACGGAAGCCTTCAACACGGAGCGCGAGGCGTTTTCCGAGGAACGGCTGGCCGATTGCCTCAATCTCGATGGCGAACCGGACGCCGAACAAATCCTCAAACAGGTCCGCAATTCGGTCGCGCGTTTCGTCGCCGGCGCCGACCAGAACGACGACGTCACCAGCTTGGTCGTCAAGCGTCTTTAACGGGAAAAATCGGCCTTGGGGGAACCAGGCCGGAAATGCGTGCGCGGCGCGGGAACGGCAGCACGCCCCGCTTCGCCGCGCAATCGAATCGATTAGTTCTTCTGCAGGAGGAAACGGTAGATGCCGCCGTCCTGTTCTTCCGATTCCAGCAAGGAGTTGCCGGTCGCGTTGCAAAACGATTCGAAATCGCGGACGGAACCCAGGTCCGTCGACAGGACTTCGAGGGTATCGCCTGCGTTCAAGCCCTTAATGCTCTTCTTCGCCTTCATAATCGGCAGCGGGCAGTTCAAACCCTTGGCGTCTAACGTTTCGGTGGCCATTTCTTCCCTACTCCAAATCTCGAATTCCGTTTCGTACCGCCGCCCCTCAACGCCGGGAACGACTATCGGGTGACACAATATATAAAAATATATATTGTTGAAAGAGCAAATACGGTGCTGGACACGCAACCGTGATGGCGCTTGCATTCGCCTGCCGATCCCGGCTGCGGCGTACCGTTATGGGCGGATTCGGGTGAAGGAGACAGAATCAATGGAAGAGATGGACGTCGGTTTGGTCGTTGCGACGATCGGCTTTTTTCTAGGCGCCGTTTTCGGCGCGACGGCGCAACGGACAAACTTCTGCACGATGGGTGCCATTTCGGACGCCGCCTTCATGGGTGACTACAACCGCTTCCGGGCCTGGATGCTGGCCATCGCCGTCGCCATCCTCGGCACCCAGGCGCTGCATTTGACCGAAACCGTCGATCTCGACCAGTCCATCTATCTCACCACCTCCTTCGGCTGGGCCGACGCCATCATCGGCGGCCTCCTGTTCGGTTTCGGCATGACCATGACCGGCGGTTGCGGCAACAAGACACTGGTCCGGCTCGGCGCCGGCAACCTGAAATCCCTGATGGTGGCCCTGGTCATGGGCGTTTTCGCCTATATGACGCTACGCGGCCTGATCGGCTTGGCCCGTGTCGAAATCGAAGGGCTTACCAACCTGGATCTGGAAGCGGGCGGCTACGCGGCCCAGGGTATTCCCGATTTCATCGCCAAGGCGGGTATCCCGGACGAAACGGCCCGGCTCATCGCCATCGCTGTCGTCGCCGGTGGCCTGCTCGTCTATTGCTTTAAGAACGCCGAGTTCCGATCCTCGAAAACGGACCTGGCAGCCGGTGTGATCATCGGCCTCCTCGTCCCCATTGCCTGGTGGGTGACCGGGGCCTTCGGCCAGGACGAGTTCGACCCGACGCCGCCGGTATCCTTTACCTTCGTCGCTCCCGTCGGCGAGAGCATCCAGTATCTGATGACCTTCACCGGTGCGACCATCAACTTCGGCATCGCCGTCGTCGGCGGCGTCATTTCAGGTTCATTCGTCGCCGCCAAGGCCTCAGGTGAGTTCCGGATCGAGTCCTTTGCCGATGCCGACGACATGCTGCGCCACATGTTCGGCGCCGCGATCATGGGCATCGGCGGCGTCATGGCGCTCGGCTGCACCATCGGCCAGGGCATCACCGGCATGTCGACCCTGGCGCTCGGATCGGTGATCGCACTCGTGTCGATCTTCGCCGGCGGTTACATCGGCATGAAGTACCTGGAGGAAGGCAGCCTCGGCGCCGCCATCGCGGCGGCGTTCAGCCGCGAGTGAAATACTTTAACGAGGAAAACAAGCCGCAGGTAACGAGCGATTGAAATGGCCCGGCGGAAACCGGCGTCAAGCGCCGGGCAGCCTGCAATCGATGGTGCGCGCCAACCCGCTGCTGAGCGTGACCTGTACAAGTATTTACGGTATCGGGTTCTTCCCTTTCCCGGGTTTTGACGTCGTAGCGCCATTTTTGCTTGGCTTTTCGCCACTACGTCACAAACTGTTAATTTCACAGGTCAACTTCGGAAAATTGGGGGGGAATCATGAAACATGCAATACGCGGATTGACCCTGGGTCTCCTTGGCGCTGGGCTTCTGGCGGCTTCGGTGAATGCCGCCGAATGGCGCTTCAACAATCCGTTGCCGGAAAAACGGCCCGAGACCAAGGAACTGGTCCAATGGGCCGAGGACGTGAAGAAGAATTCCGGTGGCGAGATCAACATCAAGGTCTACAGCGGTGGATCGCTCGGATTGAAGAACCCCGACGTTCTGCGTTTCCTGCCTACGGGCGCCGTCGATATGAGCCTCGCTTGGGCCAACTACCTGGGCCGCGACGCGCCGGCTTTGGGCACGGTCTTTGTCCAAGGCTCCATCGGCACCCAGGATGAGCTCGAGAAAGCGCTTCCCGTGGTCCGCGAGATCTACTCGGAGGTTTTCGCCGAATGGGGCATCAAGGCAACCGGCTTCGTCGCCCTTCCCATGCTCGAGGCTTCGATCTTCTGCCGCGACCAACCGATCCGCACCCTGGCCGCCCTGAAGGGCAAGAAACTTCGCGTCTGGGCCAAGGACCAGGTGACGTCGTTTACGCGGCTCGGCATTTCTGCGCAAATTATCCCGCAGGAGGAGATGTACGTGGCGATGAAGACCGGCGTCGTCGATTGCGCCGTCTACCCGGCACTCTATGCCCATACCGTTTCGCTTCAGGAAGTCGCCAAATACGGCGCCTTTCTCTACCCGATGGCGTCCGGACCCTACATCCTCGGCATGTCGAGCAAGAAATGGGACGGCCTGTCCGACAAGCACAAGGCGGCGATCGCGGACGCCGGCAAGGCCATCTGGGACCGCACTAACCAGTACGGCGACGATCACGAAAAGGAACTGGCGGCCCGCGAGAGACTGGTCAAACAGGGCGTGACCTGGCTGGAGGACTTCCCGGCCGCCGACCGCCGGGCCTATGTCGATGCCGTCGGTGAGACCTGGCGGGAACTGGCCGAAGAAGCCGGCGGCAAGGCGCCGGCCTATCGTCAGCGCATGCTCACGGCACTGGGCCGCTAGAACGTCCGGCGTGACCCCGTTCAAGGCGTCACCATGACGTTCCCGAAACTGGTTGGAAGGGGGCTGGAGCATCTGGCCCTCTTCCTTGCCCTTCTCGGTGCCGGCGGCATGGTGGCGATCGTCGGCCTCATCTTCACCAGCGTCATCCTGCGCAAGTTCTTCAACGCGCCGCTGTTCTTCACGGAAGAAGTCGTCGGCATCTTGATGAGCGTGTCCCTGTTCCTGACACTGCCCATGGTGACCCTGCGCAGCAGCCACATCCGTGTCACCATTCTTACATCCTTCCTGCAGAGGCGGAGCCATGTCGCTTACGTGGCCATCGTCGCGCTGGCTTCGATCATCGGGATCGTGTTTTGCGGCTGGCTGGTGTTGGAGGCCGTTCCCTGGTTCGAATTCGGCATGCGCCTCAATCTGAAGACGGAAACCTCGCGCATCCCGCTTTACCCGGCGATGGCGGTGCTGCCGATCTCGGTTTTTTTGATGGGTGTTATCTTTTGTGCCCGCCTGATCGGCTGGATTCCCGACGATGACGCCGTCAAACCGGACAACGGCGGCAGTTCCGGCACCTTGGCTTCCAACGCGGGACGGCAACCGTGATCTGGTCAACGCTTGTCGGGTTGCTGGTCGGTTCCGCCGCCACTGGGGTGGCGCTCGGCGTCGCCTTGGGCGTCACCGGTCTGGTGATCCTGCATTTTTTCGTCAATGGCGCCACGTCTTTGGCCGTCGACGCCATCTGGTCGGTCTTCAACTCCTTCACACTGAGCGCCGTGCCCATGTTCATCCTTTTGGGCGAGATCCTGCTGCGCAGCGGCGTCAGCGAACGCGCTTATTCGGCCTTTACGCCGGTCTTCGCCAAGATCCCAGGCGGCCTCCTGCACTCGAACATCGCCGTCTGCACCTTGTTCGGCGCGGTCAGCGGCTCAAGCCTATCGACGGCCGCCGCCGTCGGCTCCGTCGCTTACCCGGAAATGGCCAGGCGCGGCTATGACCGCGAGGCGGTGGTCGGCAGTCTCGCCGGCGGCGGCACCCTGGGGCTCCTCATACCGCCGAGCCTGTCGCTGCTCATCTTCGGCGCCCTCACGGAAACGTCGATCGGACGCCTGTTCATCGCCGGCGTCCTTCCGGGCCTGATGGTCAGTTTCCTGTTCATGGCCTACATTTTTTTCCTCTGTCTGCGTCACCGCCACATCGCACCCCGTGACGACGCGCCCTTCCGTTGGGGGCCCGTGGCCAAGGGCATGCTGCAGATCTGGCCGATCCTGCTGATGATCCTGGCGATCATCGGCAGCATCATTCTCGGCCTCGCGACGCCGACCGAAGCGGCCGGCGTCGGCGTCGTCGTCGCCATCGCGATCTCGTTTGCCTGGGGCAACCTGACCGTCAAGAACCTGGGCGAGGCCATCTACCGCTCGGTCCTCCTCTACGCCACCATCGGATTCATCGTATTGGGCGCGACGATCCTGTCGCAATCGGTCAGCGTCCTCGGCGTTCCGCAGGCCATCCTCGAAGCCTCGATTTCGAGTGGTCTCGGCAAATACGCGGTTTTCGCCGTGATCGTCGCCATCTACGTGTTGTTCGGCTGCATCTTCGACGGTCTGTCGTTGATGATCATGACCCTGCCGATCGTCTTTCCCCTGCTCACCGGTTTCGGTTTCGACCCCATCTGGATCGGCGTCATCATCACCATCATGATCGAGATCGGCCAGGTGACGCCGCCCGTCGGCCTGAACCTGTCGGTGCTGGCGGCACTGACCGACCACGAGGTCAACCTGGGCCGCGTCGCGGTGGCGACGATCCCCTACTGGATCATCCTGCTGCTGGCCGTCGTGATCCTGACCCTGTTCCCCGAAATCGCCCTATATCTTCCGGACCTGGCTTTCTGATCCATGAAAATCCGCCTCAAACCCAAGACTTTCGGCCCCATCCACATCCATGTCGACGGCGAGGGCGGGCTTTCCGAAGTCCCTGCAACCGACGGACAATCGGTTCTCGAGTCGCCCGTCGATGCGGTGCTTTACGGCCTCGCGGCCTGCATCGGCCGGTCCATTCGCCTGGCGGCGGGGGCTGGTATCGCGGTCGGACCAATCGACGTCGTCGTCGAAGCCGCAAAGGCCGAGGACCTGCCCAACCGCCTGGCCCGTTTCGAGGTCCGCGTCGCGCCGGGTTTCGTGGAGGATGACGCCACCGCCGCCGACCTGCTCGCCAAGGCCAAGAAGATCTGTACGGTGAGCAATACCCTGACCGCGGAGGTCACCCTGTCGCTCGCCGATTGATACGTACCGGATACCCACAAGCAAAAAACGGCGCCTTCAGGCGCCGTTTCAGACCGCTGACAAACCCCATCATTTTTTGGTGGGGTTTGTTGTTTAGGGCTTTTGAGCGATGTGTTGGGCGATTTGCCGGAATATCGGGAAGTCCGGTTTAATGCCGCTCCTGGGCGTGGAAACGT
>Ga0209787_1000025_pt1 | contig 59722 bp, 56 predicted proteins | sample WorMetLIZISLAND2_2_FD_187414 | JGI IMG/M metagenome (GOLD analysis project Ga0209787, IMG submission 187414) | Marine gutless worms symbiont microbial communities from Max Planck institute for Marine Microbiology, Germany - Olavius loisae LIZARD... ... | reverse complement strand
ATACGGCTGTCATCGGAGGGCCAAAAGTGGGATTCTTAACCTTAGGTCCGGCGCTTCTCACCGGGCGGTCACAGGCTTTGACGGCGCCGGCCGTGGAGGAGGGTAAGCCATGATCAAACAACGCGTATTGGGCAAGGACGGACCATCGGTGGGGGCCATCGGCTACGGCGCAATGGCGCTCGAAGGGTATTACGGGGCATCGGACGAGACCGACGCCGTCGCCGCGCTGCGGCACGCCATCGACCGCGGCATGATGATCGACACCGCCGACGCCTACGGGGAGGGCCACAACGAGGAACTGATCGCCCGCGCCCTCGAGGGGCGCCACGAACACGCCTTCGTCGCCACCAAGTTCGGCATCGTCTTCGACCAGGCGGAACCGTCGACGGAACTGCCGATCGGTTGCGGCTTTTCGCGGGGCATCAACGGCACCCCGGCCTACGTAGAGAAAGCCCTCGAAGGCAGCCTGAAGCGCCTGGGTGTCGATCGCATAGACCTCTGGTATGCCCATTACCTTGATCCCGCCGTGCCGGTCGAGGAGACCGTCGGCGCCATGGCCGAAGCGGTAGAGGCCGGCAAGGTCAGACACCTCGGCCTCAGCAACGTGACGGCGGACGAGGTCGAGCGCGCCCATAAGGTGCACCCCATCGCCGCCGTGCAGTACGAGTATTCGCTGTGGCGCCGCGAAGCCGAGCACGACCTGTTGCCGAAGCTCCGCGAACTGGGCATCGCGCTCGTCGCCTGGTCGCCCTTGGGTGCCGGTTTCCTGGCCGGACCGCCCAAGGCCTTGGACGAGAACGACTTCCGCAACGCCATGCCGCGCTTTTCCGGCGACAATCTTGCCGAGAACCGCGACCGCTTCCAACCGCTGATCGATATAGCCGGCGAGATCGGCGTGACACCGGCCCAGATGGCGTTGGCCTGGCTGCTCGCCCAGGGCGACGACGTCGTCCCCATTCCGGGCACGCGGCGCCCGGAACGCATCGACGAAAACGCCGCCGCCGCCGAGGTCGACCTCAGCCCCGGCTTCATCGAGCGCATCAGTTGGCTGGCCAAGCCGGGCCTGGCCGCCGGCGGCACGCTGCTCTAGGCGGCAATTCCGGGTTGGGAGAAAATGGACGGATCTTCGAATCCCGGCCGCTTGCGAAACAGCGGCGGACCCCAATTGCGCCGGCGAGCTTCGCTGCGGTCCGGATCTCTGGGTTATCCCATAGGCGGCCCATATCGATTAGAGCGGCGGATGACTGCTTTCCCATCGGAAAACGGGCCTCGGAAGTTCAATACTCGATGGACCGGGTGTGACCCCATTTGAGACATTCCTACAGACCACTAGCCTTCTTGCTTCACTGAAGAGACTTAAAGTGGAGGATGGCTCCTATGGACGCAATGAAGAGCAAAACAAACGCCCACACGGCCATGGCGTTAAATAGTTTTTCCGTCTTGTCGACAGGCTCGGGAGCGGACTGATCCACTTCCCTTTCGCCGTTCACTTCCTGCATGAGCGCTCCTCTGAACAGAGAATACCGTGATTGACCGTGACGAGGTAGAAAAAAGTACCGCACTGCCCCTGTTTCACAGCCCTTCGACGTAGCTGCGATCACACGCCGGTTTTTATAATACAGCCCGGTTCCATCTGTGCAGGCTGTGGCTAAATCCTGCCGCCTTACGGGACTTCGCGACCGGGACACTTCTCCAAGGTGAAGCCCCAGACTCCTTGATTGTCGGGCAACGGGAGTTCGGGTTCGGTCGTATCATAAGTGATGTAGTCAAGGGTCGAGCCGTCGTTGGACATCTCGTAGAGGTATTCCTTGCCGTCGAAGGAGAATACGAGATGGTGACGGGTGTTGATGGAGTACATGCCCGACGCCAGCACCGGGCCGGCCTCTCCGCGTACCAGGTTTACATTCCGGGTCTCGGATACGGAAAGCCTGGGCTTGTCCTGGTTGCACGGGCGGGTGGTCCACTCGGCCACGATATGGCGCTCGATGCCGATGGTGGCGAGCCACACCTCAAGATACTTGCCCGCGGACCAGGCCGCCGTGACCAGAACCACCGATATGATGACAGTCCGCAAATTCCGTCCCCTTCACAAACCGAACGAATCGAAACATAGCAGGAAAACCCTCCGGGACCGATCCTTCCGGGACCGATCCTTCCGGCGGATCTCCGAGGTTCTCGCGTAGGTCCCAGGTCCCGAGCAGGTCTATCGCCGCGACATGTCTCCTCCTGGCTAGAAGGAGCGGTGTTGTCACGAAGGCGGAAAGGTCCGGATACCGATCGCAAAGTAGCCGCCATTCCAAACGAGGCGAAATGACGGCAAAGGGGGGAGAGCGGCCTTAAAACTTGCGGCACGTCAATATCCGCCTGCCCGAAAAAGCAGCCTCCACCGACCCCTTCCTGGGCTCCGATTAATTCCCCAGCAGCTTCTTCAGCTTATCCCCCGCCGCCCCGACGCCTTCTTCGATGGCGCCCTTGGCGTCGCCGCCCTGCTTGGTGATCTCCTCGACCGCCTTGCCGGCGCTGCCGCTGAGCGTATTTTGGAGGCTTTCGAGGGTCTTGCCGACGCCGATCGACGACATGGCGCCGCCGACCTTCGAGGTCATCGAGTCGATGACCTGCTTGGCCACTTCGGCGGCCGAGGCGCCGCCCTTGTCCTTGCCGATGTCCTTGAGGTGGATGTCGGGCAATGACGCCCCCATGGCCTTGCCCTGGAGGATGCTGGCGCTGACGTTGACCTTGCCGCCGCGCACGTAGAGGTTCTCGATGACGATCTTCGGGCCGCCGCCTTCCGATTTCGACCCGGAGCCGGCGAACTGTTTGGCGTAGGCGTCGACATTCTTCTGGATGGCGTCGATGTTGCTGCCGCCGGAGCCGAGTTCGTAGGTGACTTCCGGCTTGTCGATGACGATCTCCTTGATGACCACTGGATCGCTGGTCACGGTGCTGGCGTCGACGTGCAGGCTGACCGAGCCCAACGTGAAGGCGGCCGGTGTCTCGAAACCCTTCGGGTTGCCGACCTTGAAGCCCTTCAGCGCGCCCTTGCCCGAGGTGGCGTCGAGATCGACGCCGTCCAGCGTCACGGAGGCCTGGGTGGCGTCCGAACCGACACGTTCGACGGCCGCCTTGATGATGTCGCCGAGCGACGAATAAAGGACGAAGACGCCGATGCCGATGACGGCAACGAGGGCGACGACGCCGATGATGATCCCGCGTTTCATGATCGAAACTCCCTGATGACCGATCCCATGCATCGCCGGATGATGGCGACGGTTGAATAGAGCATAATGATTTTGCCGTCACGTTACAGGGGAACAATAGAAGCCCAAACCGAATTTCCGTTTGAGTCTTCCCGCCCCTTGCGCGCTCCGGCTTGGCACCCCATACAGATGACATGGACTCGGTCACCCAATTCGCCCTCGGCGCCGCCGTGTCGGCGGCCGTGCTCGGACCCAGGATCGGCGCCCGGCGGGCGGCACTGCTTGGCGGCGTTCTCGGCACGCTGCCCGATCTCGACAGTCTCGTGCCCGCCGCCGACCCGGTCGACGCCTTCACCACGCACCGGGGCGCAACCCACTCGTTGCTGGTGCAGGCGGCGGTGACGTCGCTGTTGGCCGAGCCCCTGGTGCGGCTGTTCCGCGACCTCAAGGACCGGCGCATCGTCACCTACGCGGCGGTCTATCTCATCTTCGCCACCCACGCGCTGATCGACGCCATGACCGTCTACGGCACGCAACTGTTTTGGCCCCTGTGGCCGGAGCCGCTGGGGGTCGGCTCGATCTTCATCATCGACCCGCTCTACACCCTGCCGCTGCTGGTGGTCGTCGTCTGGGCGCTCTTTATCAAGACCTGGACGGCGCGCTACCAGGCCTGGGTCCGCGGCGCGCTGGCGGTTTCCACCCTCTACATGGCCCTGACCGTGCCGGTGCAAACCTGGATCGAGGGGCGGGCCGAACGCCTGTTGGCCGATCAAGGGGTGACGGCGGAGCGGCTGATGGCCATCCCGGCGCCGTTCAGCGTCCTCTACTGGAAGGCCATCGCCGTCGATGGCGACCGTTACCTCAACATTTACGTACCGGTTTTCGGCGGTGACGACGGGATCATGACCTACGCCCATCCGCGCCACCGGAAGCTCGGTGCCTGCCTCGCCGACAGCCCGTCCTATAAAAAACTCGTGCGTTTCACCGACGGCTTCTACCGCTTCGAAATGCAGGGCGAAAAGTTGGTCATGGCCGATCTGCGCATGGGCCTGACCCCCAACTACGTGTTCCGCTTCGCGCTGGCCCAGGAGACGTCGGACGGCCTCAAGCCGCTCGACCGGCCGACCCGCGAACGCCGGCCGCGCGGCGCCGACGGTGACTGGGACTGGATCTTCAAGGGCGTTACCGCCCGCGCGGTCACGCGCCCCGCGGAAGCGGCGGCCAGGATCGATCCGGCGACCCTGGCGCCGGCGCCCGTGCAACTGGCGCAGGGGCCCTGCCGGCCCGGTCCGGCCGGGTGAGTGATGGCGCGCGAACGTTCCCGGTTCTGGCGTGGCCTCCGGGTCTGGACCGCCGGTCTTTGCCTGGCGTTCGCGGCGGATAGGGCATCGGCGCAGCCGGACGACGCCACACTCGTTCAGGCTCTTCGCGCCGGCGGCCATACCCTCTATTTCCGCCATGCCGAGACCGACTGGAGCCAGCAGGACCATGTGTCGAAGGCGGGTGACTGGAAGAGCTGCGACGGCAGCAGGATCCGCCAGCTCTCGGATTCCGGCCGGGCGACGGCCAGGCGGATCGGCGCGGCGCTCCGGGCGTTGAGGATCCCCGTCCATCGGATCCTTTCGAGCGAATATTGCCGGGCCGTGGAGACGGGGAAACTGATGGATGTGGCGCCGGTCGAGACGACCCTCGACATCATGAACATGCGGGCCGCCGACCTGGTCGGCGGCCGCGCCCAAGTCATCAAAAGGGCCCGGTCCGTGCTGGCGACGCCGCCGCCCGCCGGCCGCAACGTCATCATCACGGCGCATGGCAACTTGTCGCGGGCCGCGACCGGGGTTTACCCGGGCGAGGCCGGTGCCGGGGTCTTCATCCCTGATGCCTCGGCCGAGCACGGCTTCCGCCTGGTCGCCGAGCTGACGCCGGCCGACTGGGCGCGGCTGGCCGCACGCTTCGGCGGCGATTGATGGCGAAATCGTTTCGTGCCGCCAGTCCGGCACAATCCCGGGACCCTGATATTCGTATTTTGCACGGGTCAAAGCAGCCGGACCCGTAGTACTCCTTGGCCGATCACCGAAACGGCAATGGCCGGCTGGAGGCCGTCGTCCCATGAACCCCAACACGAAAGGTGCGCTGCTCGGCCTGCTGGCCTTCGCCATCTACGCCTCTCACGATGTCATCGTCAAATACCTGGGCGGTGTCTACGCGCCCTTCCAGGTCGTCTTTTTCAGCGTGCTGTTCGGTTTTCCGCTGGTTTCGTTCATGCTGGTCCACGACGTGCGCGCCGAAAACCTGCGCCCGCGCCATCCGGGCTGGACGGCGCTCCGCACACTGGCCATCCTCGTCGCCACCGTCTGCAACTTCTACGCCTTCTCGACGCTGCCCCTGACCCAGGTCTATTCGATCCTGTTCGCCGTGCCGCTGCTGGTCACCCTGCTGGCGATCCCGGTCTTGGGCGAGCGTGTCGGCCTGCACCGCGGCGGGGCTGTCATCGTCGGCCTGATCGGCGTCCTCGTCGTCGTCCAGCCCGGTGCGGTCGACCTGACGCTCGGCCATGCGGCGGCGATGGTCGCCGCCGTCAGCTCGGCCGTCGCCGCGGTCACCGTCCGCCGCGTCGGCCGCATCGAGCGCGAGGTCGTGCTCCTTCTTTTCCCCATGCTCGGCAGCTTCCTGGTGATGGGCGCCCTGATGCCCTTCACCTACAAACCGATGCCGCTCGCCGACCTCGGTGCCATGGCGCTGATGTCCGTGCTCGCCTTCATCGCGCTCAACTGCATGATCGGCGCCTACAAGGCGGGCGAGGCCGGCATCGTCGCGCCCATGCAGTACTCGCAGATCCTGTGGGCCGCCGTTTTCGGCTATGTGCTGTTCGGCGAGGTCCCGGACGGCCGCACCGTGCTCGGCGCGGCGATCGTCATCATGAGCGGCGTCTACATCGTGGTCCGCGAGAGCCGCAAGGACGTGTCGGCCAACACGCCGGTGCTGCGCTCGCGCGGACGCATCGTCGCCGGTCCCAACATCCGCATCAGCCCGGCCGTGCCGGCGGAACCCGACGAGACCGACCAGAGCGACGGGCGCGACGAATGAGCCCAGCCCCTTTAACTCTATAGTCAGGCCCGGCCGAGGGCATCGGCCAGGGCGTACCAGGCCGGCTTCTTGCGGTAGTCCTTGTCGTAAGGGGTGCCGCGCACCAGGCCGCCGTCGGCGCGCGGGTCGTGTTTGGTGAGCCAGGAGACGCGGTCGCTGAAGCCCCAGACGGAAACCAGTTTGACCGCGTCGAAATCGAGGACCACGTCGAGATAGCGTTTGAAGGCGTCGGCGACGATGCCATCGCGGGTGTCGATGCTGCCGGTGAGCTTGCTGTCCCGGGCGTCCAGTTCGGTCACCAGGATGTCGAGGCCGAGATCGCTCACCTCGCCCAAGAACGACCTTAGCGCCCGCGGATTGAACGAGCCGTCGCGGTCCGGCGACAGGTGGCCCTGCAGGCCGAGCCCGTGGATCGGCACGTCGCGGGCGCGCAACCGTTCGAGCAGCTTCAGTGTATGGCGCCGCCGGTCGGCGCCGCTTTGCCAGGCCCAGTGCAGGCCGTATTCGTTGTAGTCGAGCCGCGCCTCGGGATCGGCTTCGGCGGCGGCACGGAAGGCCTTGTCGATGTAATCGGGCCCAATGGTGCGCAACAGCGGTGTATCGCGGAGCCCGTCGCCGCGCCCGTCGGCCGGTTCGATGGCCTCGTTGACCACGTTCCACGACTGCATGCGTCCGGCGTAGCGTCCGGCCAGCTTGCGGATGTGCTCGCTCATGATCCACTCGGCGCCCGGGTTCTTGTGGCCGAGCGCCGTTTCCAGCCACGGCGGCACCACCTGGTGCCAGATCAGGCTTTGACCGCGCAGCAAAAGGCCGTGCTCGTCGGCGAAATCACGGATGCGGTCGGCCTTTGTGTAGTCGCGGCGGCTGCGCGTCCATTCGACGACCCCCCACAACACCGGTGCGGCCTCGATGATCAGCTCGAAATCGCGGACCAGGGTGTCGCGGTAGGTCCGGTGGAACATGAACTTGCGGTCGATGTGGGTGCCGACGATGAACTTGTCGGTGCGGTCCTTGAGGGGCGTATCGCCGATGGCGACGGGATCCAAGGCGGCGGTCGTGGTCACGCAGCCCGGCAACAGGCCGGCAGTTCCGGCGGCGGCGGCAAGACCGCCGGTCGTCTCGAGAAACCGCCGCCGTGACAGCGCCGCTTGCCGGTTGCCGGTCATCGCCACCTCCTGACTGCGGATCGAGGCGTTATCCTAGCATGGACCGTGGTCATTCGAAGGTCGCGAGGTAGGTCTTGAGGAGTCTGTCGAGGTCTTCGCGTTCGGTTTGCGACAGGCCCGCCACCATCCCCTGCTGGGTTTCCACATGGGCCGTGACCGCCTCCTCGATGACACGCAATCCTTCGTCGGTGAGCGAGATCAAGAATCCGCGGCCGTCCGCCGGGTTCGGCGTGCGCGCCACCAGGCCGGATTTCACCAGCTGGTCGATACGATGGGTCATGGTCCCGGACGTCACCATGGTCGCGGCCAGGAGGTCGCCGGGGGACAGCCGGAACGGCGGTCCGGACCGCCTCAGCGTCGCCAGGACGTCGAAGGCGGCGCCGTTGAGGCCGTAGCGGCTCCAGGTCTTCTCCATGGCCTGCGCGATATGGATCTGCAGGCGTTTCAGGCGCCCGAGCAGGGCCATGGGGGCGACGTCGAGTTCCGGCCGCTCCCGGTTCCACTGGGCGACGATGCGGTCGACCCGGTCGGTTTCCTTTTGCGCCATCCGGACACTTTCCTGTTGGTTCCCTGCGGCACAATGGACGGAGTTTATCTTGACATCAAGATTAATCGATCCATTTATCTTGATATCAAGATATTTTGGAGCACCGACCATGACCCGCTCAACCGACATCGTCCTGACCGCACTGGCGCCGGCCGTCTGGGGCAGCTCCTACCTGGTGACCACCGAGTTCCTGCCGGACGGGTATCCCTTGACCGCGGCCATACTGCGCGCCCTGCCGGCCGGTCTGATCCTGCTCTTGATGGTCCGCCATCTGCCGGCCGGCCGGTGGTGGGGCAAGGCCTTCGTCTTAGGCGCCTTCAACTTTTCGATCTTCTGGACGCTGCTGTTCGTCGCCGCCTATCGGTTGCCGGGCGGCGTTGCCGCCACGGTCGGTGCGGTGCAGCCCCTGGTCGTCCTCGTCTTGGCCCGGTCGCTGCTCGGAACCCCGATCCTCGTCCTCTCCGTATTCGCCGCCCTGGCCGGCGCCGGCGGCGTCGCCCTGGTCATCCTGACGCCCGACGCCACCCTCGATCCGATCGGCATCGCCGCCGGGCTCGGCGGCGCCGTGTCCATGGCTTTCGGTACGGTCCTCAGCCGCAAGTGGCAGACCCGCGTGCCGCTCATTAGCGCCGCCGCCTGGCAGCTGACGGCGGGCGGGCTGCTGTTGGCACCGGCGGCGTTCCTGTTCGAGCCGGCCCTGCCGTCCCTGACCGCGGAAAACCTCCTCGGCTTCGCCTACCTGGGCCTGATCGGCGGCGCCTTGACCTACGTTATCTGGTTCCGCGGATTGCGCCGCCTCGAGCCGTCGGTGGCCTCGATGCTCGGGCTCCTAAGCCCGCTCACCGCCGTCGTCCTCGGCTGGTCGGCGCTCGACCAGGGTTTGGGCGTCCTGCAGATCGCCGGCGCCGGAATCGTTCTCGCCAGCGTCTGGCTCAGTCAGCGCGCCGCCCGCCGGCCGGCGCCGGCGGCGGTTCCGCCGCATCCGGTCCCTCAAACGTGAAGACGCCGGCGGCGAGGCGGGTTCAATTGAGGAACTCGGCCGAATCCTTTTCAAAACAGACTGTGGGCCATGCGGGACCAAATCGACTTTCACGGCGGCATCGAGCGGATTTGCCACGCGCAGAAACGCCGTCGGGACTGTTTGGAAAGTCGGCGTTTCCTGGGACCGGATGAGAGGATCTTGAGGGTGTTAACGCTGCTATCCCCCCGTTGCGGATACTCTGGTGTTCGATCAGAAACAGCCGCTTCTGACCCAAAGTGGACGTTGCTTTTGCTAGACTTGAACTGCTCGGCAATGACCTTGGCGCAAACCCAATCTCTACGGGCTATTGGTCTCTTTAATCCGCCTTCATCAGTTCCTTGCGGATTGCCGGCACATGTCAGGGTAGAGTGGGTCAGAGCGCCTGATAGACATATACACGGTGAAATACGTCTGGCTCACTGACTGGCATGATATTCACGGGTGGAGTTTTTTCGGCAAGCAACCATTGCCCCTTTTCCTCTTGGCTGTCTTGCACGGCGATAAACGGATCTCCTACACCATCATCGACACGGAGCGTGAATATAATTGGTGCACCGGGGCGCGTCACGCGGATGAGTTCAAAGATGCTCTCAGGCCCGGCGTGTCCCGGAGTGAATGCACCGACAATCAAGGTTGCGGCAAAGTGGTTATCGGGAAAACCCAGCGGATCACCGAGACGCATCGGACGTAACTCGGAATACAGATTCTTGATTTCAGCGATGGCAAGCATGTCCGTAGATAAATCAATACCAACCAGGGTTTGATATCCGAGAACGCTCAACAAATCGCCAGTCATCCCCGTGCCAACGGCAGCGTCTAAGATGGGATCGGGGCCCGGCTTGAGGTATCGACACAGCATGGAGGCGACAATGGCCGGGCCTCTGTATCCTGCTTTGTAGAGGTCTTCTTCGTAGGTAGCGGCCCAGCCCCCATAGGCGGTTTCAGTTTCTTCTGTGGTTTTTGCGGCATAAACCCGGTCGTACCAAGTTTCCTGCGCTTCGGACATGAAATGCACTCCCCAGCAGATAGCAGGGAAGCTTACATCTATTTGTCGTGTAGTCGAACCCCCGGCCCCAGCCCATTCGGATCACTTACTAAATTATCCACTCATGGCTAAGCCCGGACTCTTCTGCGAAGGCGGGTCAACGTCAGGTTATGGGATACTCCCGACGAAACTCACACCGTATTCGATGTCATCTTCACGGCACCAGCGGGCTCGCCAACCCGGTGAGTCCTTGGCGCGTCATTTCGCCCCGTTCCGAAACGGGCCCCAGGAGGGCCGTTTCCCGGCCCTTCTCAACGGGCCGGTTCCGGATCTCTGGCGAGAGCCGGTATTTCGCTCCGCGGGAACACCCGCGACGGTTCCGCCGCGGCCAGGCCGACACGGACCATGGCCCGGGCCAGGGCGGCGTCGGTGATGCCGATGAAGGGAAGGAGCTTCATCAACGGCCCGGCGATGGGGACGAAGAGCCGGTAGCTGAGGCCTTTCGGGCGGCGCCCGCCGGTCGGGTGGATGTAACCGGGGCGGAACACGTATTGTCTGGGGAAGGGCGTTTCTCCGAGCAGGCGCTCGGCCCGGCCCTTGGCGCGGGCGAACAGGATCGAGCTCTTCTCGGAAGGGTCGGCGCCGCTGGCCCCGAAGAGGACGAAGGTGGCGCCCGGGCTCGTGCGGGACAATACGTCTGTCAGCGCTTTTTGAGCGTCGCAGGTGATCTCGAAGAAGGCCTCTTTCGACACCCGGCCCTGGTAGACGCCGAGGCAATAAAAGCAGACGTCGATGCCGGCGAGGTCGCCTTCAAGGGCGGTAAAGTCGAGGAATTCCCGGTGAACGATCTCGCGAAGCTTGCCGTGGTCAACGCCGCCCGAACGCCTGGTGATGGAGACGACCCGGCCGACATCCGGGTGCGCCAGCAGGTCCTCGAGAACCCAACCGCCGACCATGCCGGTGGCGCCGGTGATCAGGACCGACTTGCCAGGCCCGCGGCTTACCCGTCTGATCTCCCGGGGGTCCCGCTCGCCTTGGTTCACGCCGTCCCTGTTCATTGCCGGGCGGCGCCGGCCTCGCAGCGGGCCCGGATCTCGGCGAGGAGCCCGTCGCGGTCCTCCTCGATGCGTTCGACCAGTTTCCGCCGGGCCGCCGTGAGGCGCTTCTGTCTGCCACTCCAGCGGATGATCTCCAAGAGCGCCGGCGCCAGCCCGAGGCCCCGTTCGGTGAGGCGGTATAGGCTGCTGCGGCGGTTCGCCGGATCCCGAGCCTTGGTGACGATGCCGGCGGCCTCCAGATGTTGCAGGCGCTCGGCAAGCGCGTTGGTGGCGATACCCTCGCCGGCGGCCAGGAATTCACCGTAGGTCTGCTTGCCGTAGAGCATCATGTCGCGCAGCAGAAGCAGGGTCCAACGGTCGCCGAGGAGATCGACGGCGTGGGCGACCAGGCAGCCGCTGTCGTGTTTCTTGGTTCGGGCGGACATGCTCCAGTGTAAAATTTTAACTTGCTAAAAACAAGTTATCTTCCTAAATTCTAAACACTTGCAAAAAACAAGTATTTTTCGCCGGCGCAGCGGACCGTTGTGATCGCGGGAAAGGAAGGGAAGATTGGAAGCGTTTTTCGAGGACTTGGACCACAGCGCCGAGGTCCTGGGCCCGCCTCAGCCCGGCGATCCGCCGCGGCTGACGGCACCCGTCATCGGTGAAGCCCGCCGGCGCGGGCGTTATCTCCGGGGCCGGGCCTTCCGGCTGGCGATGGCAACTCTCCTCAAGCCTTTCGTCGCGGTCGCCCGGCACCTGACGGCCGGACCTGCCGCTCTGTGGTTGACGCGCCTTGCGAGGCGGCCGGGTCGGACCCTCGGTCTTGCGTCGCCGATGTCCCCGCCGATGTCCCCACCGCTCTCTCGGCACTGAACCGCGCTCGGGCGCCTACCGACAATGTCGGAATGGAAAATGTTTCGTCGGCGCAGCGTCCTGGGGCACAATCGAAGCGTGTCGGGGGGGGAGGCGCAGATGACACTGATCACCATGTACCAGCTGCCGCGCGAGATCGGCAACTATCTGCAGGCTTTGTTGGCGGAACCGAACCGTGTCTTCTACACAAAGATCATCGTCGACAAGATCGGTCTGTTCGCTCCGTCGAAAGGGGAGACCGTCGAATGGCAACTGCTGAACCCGACCGGCGGCCTCGTTATCGGCGACCTCTTGCGCCGGAGCCGCAACCTGATCATCAGCAACTCGCATTGGCCGGGCGGTCTGGTGCGTTTCAACCTACGCCGCCGCAGGGCCCGCCACTACCGGCCCGACCTGAACGTCTTGCACCTGAGTTCCCATGCCATCGAACAGGACGAGGCGGGACGGATCTGGAGTCACGGCAGGGCCAGGCTTGCCACGGAAAGTCCCTCCTGCCTAATCCGCAGCCGCTTGGGCCGCTACGGCGCCAGGGCCGAATACTGGGTGTTTCCGCTGGACTTCGACCACCCCTATCGGTTCGCTTACGACAAGGCGGGCCGCATCTGGTTTTCCCTGGAACTGACACACAACCCGGGTACCCATCATTTCGGCGTCCTCGATCCGGACAGGAACCAAGTCACCGGTTTCACCATCGACAGCGTCGGCCTGGACGGCCATGGCGACATCGCCGTCGACACGAACCGGCGGGTCGTCTGGCTGACCATTCGCGACCATGACGCGGTCTACCGGTGCGATCTGAACAGCCTCGAGGCCTCCGTCTACGCGGATCCCGCCGTAACGTGGCCCGCTCATCCGCTGGTCCGTCAGAGCCATCGCCCACGGTGCGGCGTTGTATGATATCGGAAACGCCGGCAACAAGGCCTATTTCACGGATCCGGCCGACGCCCGGCTCGGCAAGATCGCACTTTAGGCGCACCGGAGCGTTCGGCCCGGTGCAGCCTTGCCGTCACGCCGCTGATTGGCCGGACCGGAACCGGGCCTCGGCATCGCGGAAGGCGGCGCGCGTGTCCTCCACGTTCCACGGCGCCTCGATCAGGGTTTCGTGGTCCCATTGGCTCCTCGGCACCGGCGGCTCGAAGAAGTTGCCTGAATAGACGTGCAGGGCGACGCTCAGCTTGGCGATGGGATTGGCCACGGAATGGATGATGTCCGGCCCCAGCGACACCACCTGGCCGGTACCGAGGCTGTCGGCGCCGGCCGCTTCGATCTCCGGGCCGGTTTCGTGGTTGCCTTCCCCCGGGTCTTTTCTGATGCGGCGCCAGAACAGATTGTCTTCGCGGCCACCGTAAATGCCGATGGCGGCGGCCATGTTGTGGTTGTGCGGGATCAAGGTCATGTAGGGCGCCCAGATGAAATTGATGACCGTCAGGTCGTCGCCACGATAGAGCGGGAAGACACCGGCCTCCACCGGTTCACCCAGTTCGGCGACGATGGCGCCGGGATCGGACACGGCCTCCAGCACCAGTTCACGCACCGCCTTCGGGCCATCGCCGACGGCTTGTCTGCAGTCATCCAGGAAACGGTCTTTGTCGAACATGGTGGCGCCCTCCAGCAACATACCGGTACCCGCAACCGGCTCGCGGCCGAGTGTAACCGGGTCGCACCGGTAGCTCCACCTTTGCCACCGCCGCCCTCGCGGTTCTACGCCGGTCTGCGCCGGAAAACCGGCCTATCGGCACCAGGGCGATCGGATTGGGGGTGGGGGAGGAGCGAAACCCGGCAGGTGGGACTTGAAGCGGATCAGCAGTCGATCGGGGGAGGGAGATCGTTCGTTTGACAGGGCTTCTCCGCCGGGTTTCGCTAGATCGACTTATACCACCGGCACCCCATCGTTTCCTGGGTCCAGAAGTATACCCACGAAGGGCAAAAGTATGGGGTAGGGGTAGCCCGGACCCGGTTCCACCTTGGCCCGTTTGTCCTGCGTCGCCGCTGGTTGCGACGAAAAGCGTGGCCGGTGAGGCCCCCGATCTGGCATCCTGCGTTGCGGTTCCGGTTTACGAGAGGGAAAGGCAAAATGCGGGTTGAGGCCGATAACGAAGAGGCGCAACGGGATTGGCTGGTGCGCGAACTGCGGTCGCACATGCGCAAACTGCCGAAACGCCGTCAGCTGACCGGCGCCGCCCGCCAAGCCCAGGCGCTTTTCGAGGCCAACGCGGCAAGGCTGCCCTCAGATCATCTCGCCTGTGGTCCCGGCTGTGCCAGCTGCTGCATCGCCCATGTCGGCGTCGAGATGGCGGAAGCCTTCGTCATCCTCGACTTCCTGCGTGCAACCCGGGACGAGGCCACCGTGGCCGATCTGCTGGCCGCGATCGCGGAAAGGGCCAAGGCCGTCGGCGGTCTCGACCCGGCGGCCCGCTGGGCGGCCCGGGTGCCGTGTATCTTGCTCGATGGCCAGACCGGCAACTGCACCATCTACGATGTGCGGCCCCTGGCCTGCCGCGGCTACACCAGCACCGACCGCGGGGCTTGCGAGGCGATGGCGGAATCGGGCGACACGGAAGGCGGAATTCCGGCCGACGGCGAGCGTCTCGGCCGCTCCCGTTTGGTCCGTCAGGCCCTGGCCCGGGCGACGGTCGCGGCCGCCGGCTCGGACGCGGCGGCCGAACATTTGGAACTGCACACGGCCCTCGCCCGTGCCGCCGAATCCGGCGATGCACTGGCCTGGCAGCGTGAATTGCGCCGAATGGACAAGGCAAAAACAAAGTAAAACCAAAGGGTAATCGGTCGCCGGCATAAAACCGTAGCGACAGACACGGGAAATCTGGCATCCTGTGGCCAAGCCCCCCGGCACCAAGGCGGGGGCAGCCAAACAAGGAGGAACCGAGAATGGCCGAAACGGCAAACCCCAGCTATACGGACGAACAGATCAAGGCGCTGCTGGCGTCGAAGCTCAGGGACACAACACCCGACGATTACCTGCAGGTCGTCAAGCAAGAAAAGGAGATCGTCAAGAAGGTCAAGGAGACCTCGGCGTTCTCCAAAGAAGTGACCAAGGTGCTGCTGTTCATGAGCCTGATGAAGGACTATGCGAAACGCGACTATACCGACGTCTCGGCGAAGACCGTCGTTGCCGTCGGTTTTGGCCTCGCCTACCTGATCTCGCCCATCGACCTGATTCCGGACTTTGCGCCGGGCGGCATCGGCTTCGTCGACGACATCATTCTCCTCGGCCTCGTCTGGCTGATGGTCAGGGACGAGATCAAACCCTACGTCGCCTGGAAGGCCCAGAAGGACCCGCGCTACCACGAGGTGCGCATCGAGCTTTACGGCGCCTGAGCCTGCAATCGGGCCGCTGGCGAGGAGAACCCCATGAGCGGACCGGCGACGGACACCAGCCAAACCGACGAGAAGATCAAACAGCTGCTGGCCGAGAAGCTGCGCGATGGTGTGCCCGACGAATACCTGCCCGTCGTCGAACGTGAGGACGAGATCGTCGAGAAGGTCGAGGGCCAGTCGATGTTGGCCAAGGAACTGACCAAGGTCCGGCTGTTCTTCAGCCTGATGAAGGACTACGCCAAGGGGGAATACCGGACGGTCTCGGCCAAGACCATCGTCGCCATCGGCTTCGGGCTGACCTATCTGGTCTGGCCGCAGGACATCATCCCCGACTACCTGCCGGGCGGTATCGGCTTCATCGACGACGCCATCGTCCTCGGGCTGGTCTGGCTGATGGTCCGAGACGAAATCGAACCCTACGCCAGCTGGAAGGCCGAACGGGAACCGGGTTTCGAAACCGTCCGCCGCGAGCTCTATGGTGGGTGAGCGGCGGCGCGACCGGCCGCAGGAAAGAACCCAGGGTGGCCGATGAAGGCCGCGAAACCGTCACCGACCCGACCGGGCCTCAAGGCCGCTCCGGCCGCCGTCATCGCCCTCGACGAGGGCGTCGCGTTGTGGAATGCGGGACAGCCCGCCGCCGCTCTGAGCCGCCTGAAAGCGGCGCAACGGGCCGGACCACACGGCTCGATCGTCCATTACTGGTCGGCCCTCTGCCACAAGACGCTGGGTTTCCGACGAAAGGCCAAACGCGATATCGAGGCCCTGCTTGCCCTCGATCCTCACAAGGTGGAGGCGTTCTGCGTTCGCGACAACCTGGATGCCGAGGCGGAACGGCGCCGCCACGGAGGCGGTTCCGAAAAACGCATCCTGTTTCACCTGAACCGGCCTTTCCATTACGGGCTGCTGCGCCCGCTGTTCGATCTTTTGCGCCGCGACCATGTGGTCCTGCTGTCGAAGGAACCGGCCGAGTTCGTCCCGTTCCGGCCGGACGTGACGGTCATCTGCGACGCCCAGGCGGCGATCCTGAGAGAACTCCTGGGCGAAACCGCCATCGTCAACATCTGCCACGGCGTCGGCGTCGATAGCGGTTTTGTCACCCGCGGCACGACGCAAGCGGATTTCATCTGTGTCACCGGTCCGGCCGAGGGGGAGCGGCTTCGTGACCTGACCGGATTTTCAGCAGAGCGAATCTGGATCACCGGCTATATCGATGCCGACCCCCTGTTCAGGGGCGCATCCGCGCCGCTCCCGGTCGACCTGCCGGATAGCGGGAAGGTCGTGCTTTACGCACCCCATTTCCTGCCGGAGCGCTCATCCGTCCCCCTTTTGCGGAAAGACATGATGCGGCTGCTGGTCGGCAGCCGGGACGACATCCATGTCGTCACCCGCCCGCACCCGCGGATCATCGAGGCCGGCGGCGAGTGGCTCGAGTGGTTCCGCGACAGCGACCGCCGTCACCCAAACTTCGATCTTATCGAGGACATGAGTTTGGCTCTGTCGGCCCTGATGCCCGCCGCCGATGCCCTGGTCTCCGATGTTTCCAGCAGCGCCTTTCAGTTCCTGGCTCTCGACCGTCCCATCGTTCTCATCGACAACCCGGGACGCCTCGAACCCGGTGATGGCGCCGACCCGCTCGCCCTCAGGAATGCCTGGCGTGACATTGGCGAGGATATCGTTGATGTCTCGCAACTGGCCGCCGCCGTCGGCCGTGCCGTCGACGGTCCTGATCGTTTTGCCGCGGCGCGGGCGCGGCGGCGCCGAGAGCTGTTCGGCGATCTCACCGACGGCCGCGCCGCCGAACGCATCGCCGAACGGATCGCCGCTTTGTAAGGCGCGGTTCGTCGTTCGCGGGTTACGGGTTCGATTTCGCGCCGATCGTGCGCGGCATGCGGCTGACCCAGTCGTTGTCGTGGCCGGGGATGATCATGACGCCGTCGTCGCGGAGCCGGCGCAGGTGGGCGAGGCTGCGGCCCTGTTGTTCGAGGTCGTGGCCGAAGGTCGGCAGCGCCCCTGACTCCAGCGTCCGGGCGAAATAACAGCAATCGGCCGTGAACACGATGTCGCGTCCGTCGGCCAGGCGCACCTTGAGGCTCTGGTGGCCGGCCGTGTGGCCCGGCGTCGGTACGCAGACGACGGCGCCGTCGCCGAACAGGTCGTGTTCGCCGTCGACCAGCAGAAGCGGGTGACCCAGGTCGAAATCCTCTCGCGGGTGAAGGGTATCGCCGTCGGCCGCGGCGAGACCGGCCTCCCATTCGCTCTGCTGGATGACCAGGGTCGCATTGGGGATCATGGCGAGACCGCCGGCGTGGTCGAAATGGAGATGCGAGACGACGACGAAGTCGACGCGCCCCGGGTCTTGGCCTTGGCCTTCCAACTGCATATCGACCCGGTCGCCGTCGCCGAAGTCGATGGCCAGGAAGGCCTCGATGCGCCCGGTGCGGTCCGACCCTTCGACGAAAGACGACGGCATGCCGGTATCGAACAAAACCGTGCCCTTGGGATGGCGCACCAGCCAGGCGCTGACCGGCAGCGTCACCGACCCCTCGCCGCCGCTCTCGAACATGGCGAGATCGCCGGTCAGCCTGCCGCAGTCGAGCCGGGTAATGATGGTCATGGGGCGGAAGCCTAACGGGAGCGGGGAGGCGGGGTCAAATTCCTGCCTCGAAGTCCCATCACGGATTTCCGACGGAATCGACTGGCTCTCGGGGCAAACACGGCTCGTCCTCGCAGACGTTAACCTCGACCGTCACGTGGGCGAGTGCGCGGAACGGGGCCAGCAGGGCTTTGTAGTGCTCGGGCGGCCGGGGATAGTGGGTGACCAGCGACACGATGGCACCCAGGTGCTGCGGGCCGACGCGCCACAGGTGCAGGTCGACGACGCGGTTGTCGGAATCGTTCTCGATGGCACGGCGTACGGTGTCGGCCGTGTCGTCATCGACGGCGCTGTCGAGGAGCACGCGGCCGCTGTCGCGCAGGAGGCCGTATGCCCAGCGCGAGATGATGACGGCGCCGACGATACCCATGGCGGCGTCCATCCACACCCAGCCGAACATCTCGCCGCACAAGAGGGCGACGATGGCCAGCACCGAGGTCAGGGCATCGGCGAGCACGTGCAGGTAGGCGGCGCGCAGATTGTGGTCGTGGTGGTGTCCAGGGTGATGCCCGTGACTGTGGTCTTGATCATGGCCGTGATGGTGATGACCGTGTCCGGCGCCGAGGATCCAGGCGCTGGCCAGGTTGACGGCGAGGCCGAGGACGGCGACGGCCATGGCTTCGTCAAAGGAGATTGTGAGGGGCTCGATCAGGCGCTCGCCCGATTCCCAGATCATCAGAAGAGCGACGACGCCGAGGATGACGGCGCTGGTGAAACCGCCCAGGGTTTCGACCTTGCCGGCGCCGAAGGTGAAGCGGGGATCGCCGGCATGGCGGCGCTGGTAGCGGTAGGCGAAAACGGCGATGCCGAGCGCACCGGCGTGGGTCGCCATGTGCCAGCCGTCGGCCGGCAGCGCCATGGAGTTGAACCACCAGCCGGCTGTGATCTCGACGACCATGGTGGCGGCGGTGAGCAGGACGACCAGGAGTGTGCGCTTCTCGTTGGCGCGGCTGACCTCAAGGTCGAAAAAGATGTGGCCGTGGCGCCAGGTGTCGAGTTTGTGGATGTGCATCGCCGTCTCTGCCGCTGCCGCCGATCGGGCTTAGGTTCCCTCGCTTTGAGCGATGGGTCAAGCCGCCGCCGATCCGTGCCTAATGGCTGGGACGGGCGTTGTCAGCACGGCGCCCTTAGCCGGTTTCTCTATGGCCGATGATCTCGTTGAGTTCGCGCGTGAATTGATAGGGGTGAACAACGGACAGGATACCCGTGACCGCCGCGCCGTCCTCGGACAGGGGCCAGCGGCCGGTCAGGGACATGGGTGCCGGACGGCCGGGACGGCCGTAGGAGAACTCGGCGAAGTTCTCATGCTTTTCATCGACGACCCGGCGGAACAACCGGATCAAGGTCTCGCGGAGGGCCGGATGCGGTGTCTCTTCCAGGTGCCTGCCGGTCATCTCGCAGCCGTCGATGGCGACCAGGCCGGCACCGAAAAAGCGGATGGTGAAGTCGTCTCGTTCGGCATCGTAATCGGTGATCGACGTGAACGGCAGATGGTCGGACGGGATCGATAGCAAATCGAATGCCCGGCGTGATGGCGCAAAGCCCTTACCGCGGGCGGCGTTCCATGCCGTGTGGACGGCTTGCAGTTCGTCGGGCAAATCGTCCAGCTCGACTAACCTGTGATCGAATTCCTTCTCAACCATACGGCCCTCCCTTCAAACGTAGGAACGGTCGTTCGGCCCATCAAGTTTTGGTTGCTGCCGAAATCGGGTTCAGGTCGCCGGTCACGAACCCTTGCTCTTGCGTTTGCCGATTGCCTTTTTCGCCGCCTTGATCGACTTCTTGACCTGGCCCAGCTTCTTGTCCGCTTTTTTGGACTTGGCTTTCTTGAGGCGTTTCTTCTTGCGTTCATAGTCACGCAGGAGCTTGCGCAACTCGCCGATATCGCGGTTCTTGTTCAGGTAAGGACTGGTCATGGCGCGTTTCCTTTGTCCGCCGGCTCCCAGCCTTTCCGCGTCTCCCGTAGATTATATTAATGCATATCCAGGCGATCGGGAACAGCGAGTGAAGATGATCCAGGCATCGATTTTTACGGATTGGCGCGGCTTTCGAAGAATTCCTGACTGGCCTCGATACCCATCGTGAACGCGATCAGGCTGACGATGTGGGAGACCCGTTGCCCGTCATCGGAAAGGGGCAGCCTCAACACGTTCTGCAGTTCGGCCGGTCGGTCCGGCTTGGTGTAGATATAGGTCAGATGTTCGGGTTGGCGGTTCTCCAGCACGTTTTGCATTTCCCGATGCAGGAATTCCCCGAGCGGCCGCCACGGGAAATCGAGCGGACTGCGGCCCGTGAGGTCGACGCCGTGAACGCGGGTCATGCCCGAGCCGTAGTAGCGGATGCGGAACTCCCGACCGTCGTCGATGACGTCGTAAACGACCGTGCTCGGCAACAGCCGTGGCGGCAGCTTGGCCAAGTCGAACTCCCTCCAGGAGGGGGCCAGGCGTTCACCGGTCAAGTCCCGCCAGTAGGCAAGTGCCGCGTCCATGGGAGGCGGGGTTTCGTCAAGGTCGCACCTGCGGATCGTGATATCGTCCATGTCTCCCTCTTGTCGAAGCGTAGGATGGTAGAGCATCTGCCCGATGCGGGAAACACCGCCTGCCGCGGGTCGTTCCGTCCGCCGACCGGCAACCATTGTCGCCCCTTGTCCTCCGGTAGTAGGCTTGCCCCACGGAAGCGGTGCAGCCGGCGAAGAGGGGTCATCATGGAGAATTCGGATCGGGCGGCGCCCGACGACCGGCAGGCGGTCGAGCAGTGGATGGCAACACCGCCGGATACCCAGAGTGTCGCCGGTTTCGTTCCCGGGCCGGGCATTCAGAAGCTGTCGCTCCGCTTCGACATCGGGCGCCTGCGCCAGGCCCTGAACGAATGCCTGGACCGGGCCGAATTTCTCGGCGGCGACTGGAAAGAACACGGCTTCGGCGCGCTGCCGCTGACGCGCCGCCCGGGCGTCGCCGAGGTTGAAGACAACGACCTGTCGGGCCGCTACTGGTTGCGCCGGGACGAACGGTATGAGGAAGAGCCCTTCGAGGACCTGGTCGACGAGACCGCCTTCACGGAGTTCGATCCCCGGTTCGCCGGCACCTATTTCGAGACCGTGCACCAGGAGCTGACCGGCCGGTTTCCCATCGGCCGCATGCGGGTTCTGTCGAAAGGTGTCTACAATTGCAATTCCTGGCATCGTGACCCGGAACCGCGCCTGCACATCCCCATCATCAGCAATCCGGGATCGCTGTTCATCGTCAACCACCATGTGACCCATCTGCCGGCCGACGGGTCCGTCTACTTCACCGATACGCGGGGGTACCACACGGCGCTGAACGGCGGTCTCGAGCCGCGGGTTCACATCGTCGCCGCCCTGGCCTTCCCGCCGGTTCAAGATTGACCGTGATCGGCTCATCCGTTGGCAGGTTTGCAGTGGCATCGGTATCGCTCTAAGTTGATTAGCATTTGAGGGGGGAACCTTCCGATTGAACTGCGGATTAAGCCGTTAGCTGCGTGACCGTTTGGAGCCCGGTTCGTATGGACATCGACATCAGAAAACTGGCCATGGCCATCGCCCTGATCACGGCGACGACGTTCGCCGTGGGGCTCTCCGTGTGGACCGGCGAGCGCCTGCGCACGGCCGCCCATCAGGAGTGGCTGGCGAAAGGCAAGGTCGATGCCAGCCGCATGACCGAAAGCGTGTTGTTTTGGATATCGAAGGCCGAGGTCAACCTGCGCGCCATCGCCGGGCAGTTCCGCACGGGTGACTACCGGGAGGAGAAGGCCTTCTTCGATTTCATCGACGATGCCGAAACCTGGGACCCGGACGTCACCTTCGGTTCCGTCGCCTACGCCGAGCGTGTTCTCAAGAAGGACCGGGCCGACCATGAGCGGCTGCACGGCACGCCACTGACCAGGGTCGGCACGCCCGACGAGCGGGCGCCCGAGGTCTTCGAAAGTTTCGCCGTCGAGTTGATCTCGCGGGACAGCGACATCTTTCGGGTTCACTCCGATTTGTCGACCCACACGGCCATGAAGACGGTTCTGCTGACGGCGCGTCAAAGACCCGGCCATGTCATCCTGGGTCCCGCCTTCCAGGGAAAGGACGGCGACCGGCACGCCCTGATCGCAACGGCGGCGGACCTCACCGGCGGCACCGGTTTCATGGTCGCCTCGATCAACCTGGTCGGGTTCTTCTCGTCGTTCTCCGCCGACTACCTGCCGAACGGCGTGCATGTGCGCCTGATCGAACGCGACAGCGAATCGCGGGCCACCAACCGCTTCCTGCCGATCATCGGCGGCCTCGAGCCACCGCCGGACGCGGCGGCGACGGAGATCATCCGCATCACCAGCGGCCAGGCGCGCTGGGACCTGCACTGGGACATCATGCCCGATTATCTGGGCGGCCCGGCCGACGGATCGGCCATGCTGGTCAGCATCGGCGGCTCGGTGCTGGCGCTCCTGGTCGCCGTCATCGTATCGATGATCCTGGTCCAGAACATGCGGTTCTACCGGATGGTCAACGAACGCACGGCGGAGCTGTCGAAAAACTCCATGCTGATCCAGCTGACCATGGACACCATCGATCAGGGGTTTGCCGTCTGGAATGCCGATCACCGGCTGGTCGTGTGGAGCAAACGTTGCGCGGAGTTCTGGTACAACCCGCCGAAGATCCTGCGGCCGGGCATGCACATGCGTGACCTGCTGCAGCACCTGGCCCGCGAAAACGCGTTCGGCGCGGGCAAGCCAGCCGACATCGCCGAGCGTGAGTACGAGCGGATCGTCGAGGCCGGCGCGGCCTCCGACGAGGTGTTCCCCATGACCGATGGGCGGCGCGTTCACGTCCGGCGCTTCCCCTTGGAGCGCGGCGGCCACGTCGCCGTCTATACGGACGTGACCGACCAGGAACTGGCGACCGAAGAACTCGAGCGCTCGCGCGACGAGCTCGAACGCCGGGTCGAGGAACGCACCCAGGATCTGCGCCGCGCCAAGGAAGAGGCGGAGGTCGCCAACCAGGCGAAGAGCGAGTTCCTGGCCAACATGAGCCATGAACTGCGCACGCCGCTGAACCCGATCATCGGGTTCTCGCAACTGATCGCCAACGAAACCTACGGCTCGCTCGGCGATAAGCGCTACCGGGATAACGCCGCCATCGTCGCCACCGCCGGTGAACACCTGCTGGAGCTCATCGCCGACGTTCTCGACCTCTCCAAGATCGAGGCCAACGCCCTGATCCTGGACGAGGAACCGGTCGACCTGAACAAGGTCGCCGCGGCGGTCAAGGACCTGGTCGCCCAGCGGGCCACCAAAGGCGACGTATCGGTCTCCGTATCGAGCGATGGTGCCGTGCCGCTTCTTCGTGCCGATCTCCTGCGCGTCAAGCAAATGGTCCTCAACCTCGTCGAAAACGCGGTCAAATACACGGCGGACGGTGGCTCGGTCAGCATTGGCATCGACACCGGAGCCGACGGCGGCGTGCGCATCCAAGTGACCGATACGGGTGTCGGCATCGCCGAGAGCGACCTCGCCAACATCCTGCAGCCGTTCAGCCAGGCCGACAGCGATTCGATGACCCGACACGGGGAAGGCATCGGCCTCGGCCTGTCGCTGGTCAAGTACCTGATCGAGTTGCACGGTGGCCGGCTGAGGCTGGAGAGCACGGTCGGCGAGGGAACCACTGCGACCCTGGTCTTTCCACCCGACCGCAATATCATCGCCGCCTGAACCCGGGTCCGGTCCCGGACGGCGCCGCTAACGGCGGGCGAATCCGACGTCCGTGTTGATGCCGTGCGCGACCATCGGCCAATAGGCCTCAAAGGCGAAGGCGGGGCTGTGGGCCCGGTTGTGACATTGGGCGCACATGGCGCTCCTGGCGGCGCCTTTCGACGGCGTTGGAGCTTGGCCCTCCGTATCGACATGATCGCCGGCGGATCCATGGCAGGATTCGCATTGCACGCCGACGAGATGGCCGGTCAGCGCCGTGTCCAGGAAACCGCCGGGCTCCATGAATCCGACCGTATGGCAGCCGAGGCAGCCGGGGTCGAAGGCCTTGCCGGCGGCGACCAGCTTACCGTGTGCCCCGGCGTGCAGACTGCCGTTCCAGGCCGTGTGCTCGGTTTCGTGGCAATTCTTGCAGGCGGCCGCACCGCGGAATGGTGAACCGCCGTTATCAATCGCCTCGCGCGCCGCAACGCGTTTTTGGTAATCCACTTTCAGGGCCGCGTTGTAGGCGTCATACCAGCCGGACAGGCGGTCGGCCTTGGCGATCTCGGCCGGCATCTTGATGACCTCGTGGCGCCAATCTTCGATTGCCGACCCGACACCCCCGGGTCCGACGCCCGTGGTCACGGTCAGGACGGCGACCCTCTGGCCGCGGGTGCCGGGGCGCAAGACAAGGGTGGAGCCGATCCTTTTCGGTTCAGCATATTTCTCGTCACCGTTGGGCGACAGCAGGATATCGACAAACTCGAGCGGCAACCGCCGAGCCGCCTCGTCCGGCGCCAGCGCCGTGCCGAGCACGGTCAAAGCCCCGGCGGCACGCGCCGCAGCAAGATCCTCGGCGAGCCGGTCGGTCGATGCCAGGATCGGCAGGTGGTCGCCCTTCATCGTCTTCTCGGGTGAGCCGGTCGGATCGAGCCATTGGAAATAAGTGATCAGGGTGCCGCCCCGTTGGATGAGGCGTTCTGTCGCGTGGTCGCCGTGCCGCCAGTTGCTGGCCACCCAGGGCAGGCCGGCTTCGACCAGGTGCCCGTTGCCGGCGGCCAGGTCCTGCCATTGGACGCCGACGGCGTCGTAGCCCAGCTCGGCGAAGCCCTTCAGGATGAAACGGTTCTTGATGGTGTCCGTGGTCATCGTCCAATCGAGCAGTCCGCCGTTGGAGATGGCGACAAGATCCGGTCTTTCGGCGCGCAGGCGGTCGATCACCGTGGCCCGGCGCAGGATGCCGCCGAGGTTGCTCTCCTCCGAGCAGCCGCAGGGCTCCAATTCCCCGTTCAGGTTGCCCGAATAGAGGATCGACAATTCGGCCGCCGATGCCGGCCCGGTGGTGCCGAGCAACAGGGCGACGAGGGCGGCAAAGACCACAGGCATGGCGTTTCTCCCCAGTGAATCGGACCCAATGTACAGGACGGGCGCTTCCCGTTGATGTCCGGTGTGTTTCGCTGTGTTTCTCGATCCTGTTTTTTCGGCCCGTCTGATCGGCCCCTCCGTCGGCCGGAATTCGGAAGACCGATCGACGGTCGGCACCAGCGGCTTGATGTCGCATCGGCTCTGATTCGCGGCATTTCGGGTCATTGCCGCGGCGTTGACCGCGGCAAACGCGTTTCATGTTGTTTCGAAATGTGTCGGACTAAAATCCGATCAATCACTAACCGATAGGTCTAATTACCTTAAGATTCGTGATTTTCCGAAAGGAATGTGATCAAAATGTAACGAAATCACCGAAAACTCCGTCGGATATGTCATTTTGTCACGGCTTGTTGACACGGGGTGATTCGCCGACGTTGCGGTTTTCCCCTAAGATGGGGGCAAGTCATAAAGGTTCGGATAGGGAGCCGGAGGAGAACGGAAACGCAGGGAAGCCGGAACGACATTGGGGAGTGCCACGGCCGGAAGGCATGGTTTCTGGCCACGATGTGAGGAGAACGCTCATGTTCCCCCGTTGGACCACCGCCACAGCTTTTGTCGCCGCCTCCGCGATGCTCGCCCTGTCCCTGGTGCCCGTACCCGCCTCGGCCCAGCAGGTGGGACCCGTTTGCGGAACCCGAACCGCGCTGGCCAAGCAGCTGGAGAACAAGTATTCCGAGGAGGCCGTCTCCATGGGTCTCGCCTCGACGGGCGCCGTGGTCGAGGTTTACGCCTCTGAAACCGGCACCTGGACGATGATGCTGACCATGCCCAACGGCGTCACCTGCATCCTCGCCGCCGGCGAACACTGGGAGGCCGTCGAAAAGAAGAAAGCCGGGTTCATTCCGTCGCACTTCTAAGGCGTATCGTTCAAGCACGAAGCCGCCTTCTCTCCGGATAAGGGAACAGGGGGCCTTCCCCAAGGGCATGGCCGGCCAGCAAAACCCTGAAATCTTGTTCCTCGGTCCGTGCTCCACTCAGCAAACCCACAGATTTCATGGTGTTTCTGCTTTCCTCGGGTAACGCTCCAGGTTAAAACCTACGCGGGCTATTAACCAATAAGAACCATTATAAGGAGCGACTTCATGCGCGGAACACTCACGACGTTGATCTTGATTGCGGCCGGCTTCCTGGCCGGCTGCCAGACCACCTATTATGACGCCGGCGACACGCCGATCGCGATTTCTCGACAGGCCGCCGCCGCCTTCGAGCGCTACAAGGAGGCCGGCCATCACCCCTTGTTCTTTGCCGTATCCACCGACGGCAGGAACTACGGTTACAACAGCTGTCCGTCGACGATGTGTGTCAGCGGTTCGGAGACCGCGGCCATCAAGCTGTGCCAAAAGAGCGGCAAGAAATGCAAGATTTTCGGCCACCGCGGTCAGGTCGTCTGGAAAGCACCGGTCAAATGGCCGGGTTACGAGGGCAACGAATTTCCCCTGGCGATCCTCAGGTTGGAGGGCAGGACCGCCCGGGAATCCAGCGGCACCGCGACCTTCCTACCGGACCAAAACAGGTACCAACTGAGCGTTCGCTATGCCGGCAGTCAATGTAGCGGATCCGCCGACCCGGCGGAGGGGACGTGGTACCTCAATTGCGGCGGGAGAAGGGTCTCCGGAACGATCGTCCCCGGGTCGGCCACCAAGTTCGACGGCATCGCCAAGGACGGGAAAACACAGCTGAGAATGGAGATCCAGGAAAAGCCCGAGACGGCGACGTCGGACGGAACGACGACCGCCACGACGAAACCGGCCGACATGGCGGCCCTCGACCTTTGCCGCACGGCGCTTGCCGTGAAGGAAAGCCGTCTCGCCTGGGGCCGGCGTGATTTCGCCAAGGCCTATGTCGATGAAGCCAAGCGGCGCGGGTATTCCGTCAATTCGTGCCGGGATAAGGCCAATCTGGCGCCAATGGACAAGCTGACGGCAACCCGGATCAAGCGCTTCAACCTCGTTACCACGAGCAGCGGCGGCGAACAAAGCCGCTCAGGCTTTGCCGTTGAAATCGACGGCGGCAACCGTTTTGCGCTCTCCGTCAACATCACCGACAAGGGCGGAATTCGCCAGTGCGACGGCGAGGTTGACCTGTTCAGGATGGTCTGGACGCTCGAGTGCCCCGGTTTCGGTGATATGAGCGGCTCGGTAACGCGCGGCGGCGGTGCACTTTACAGTGGCACTGATACCGGTTTCGAGAAAGGACCGGTGCGGTTCACCATCGACGACCGGTCCGGGGCCGGCACGACCAGCTGACGCCGGGCCTCGTGCTTGGGCCCGATCAGCCGGGTTTTTTGGGACGCGTTGAGGGTTAGTGCGCTGCCGCCGGCTGGGCGCCTTCCTTGAGGACGAAGCGGCGCGAGCAGTAGGGGCAGACGACGTCTCGGTTGTCGCCCATCTCCAGGTAGATCGCCGGATGGCCGAGCGCGCCGCCGCCGCCGTCGCAGGCGACCCGTTTTTGATCCACTTCGATGGTTTCCACGTCCGTCATCTGGCGCCTCTGGGAAAATGAAATTCGCGTCGGTGCCGATGATATCAGCGCCGGGCGGTCAATTCCAAGGCCAAGATTGGCACCACCGCCGGCAGAGATGCATGGCTTCGCGGGCTTGACAAGATCACCGGTTGCTGAGAGGTACGGGGGCGGATTCTCGCCCCCTTTTCGGCCTCGCCAAACGGACGCGTCATGCCCGATCCGGATTACGCCATCGAAACGACGGCCCTCTCGAAGACCTACGCGGCGTCGCGCAAGAATCCGCCGAAAGAGGCCCTGAAGGACGTATCGATCAGGATTCCCCGGGGCTCGTTCTTCGCGCTCCTCGGGCCCAACGGGGCCGGCAAGTCGACCTTCATCAACATCCTCGCCGGCCTCGTCATCAAGACGTCGGGAGACGCCAAGGTCTGGGGTTACGACATCGAGGCCGACATGCGCCGGGCCCGGCGCGCCATCGGCGTCGTACCGCAGGAACTCAACATCGACCCCTTCTTCACCCCGCGCGAACTCCTCGAGCTGCAGGCCGGGCTCTACGGCGTGCCGAAGGCCGAGCGTCAGACGGAAAAGGTTCTGGACGCCGTCGGCCTCGCCGACAAGGCCGAGGCCTACGCGCGGTCGCTCTCGGGCGGCATGCGCCGGCGTCTCCTGGTCGGCAAGGCCATGGTCCATGACCCGCCGGTGCTGGTTCTCGACGAGCCGTCGGCCGGCGTCGATGTCGACCTGCGCCGCCAGTTATGGACGCATGTAAAGGAGATGAACGCGCGCGGCACCACGGTATTGCTGACCACTCACTACCTCGAGGAAGCCGAGGCCCTTTGCGACACCATCGCCATCATCAACCACGGCCGCCTGATCGCCTGCGAGAGGACCGATGAACTGCTGGCGACGCTCGATACCAAGGAGCTGACGGTGACCCTGGCCCGGCCGGTGGACGGCGTGCCGGCGGACCTCGACAAGTTCCACACGACGCCGGCCGACGGCAACCGCCTGGTCTTCGCCTATGCGCCAAGCCAGACCGACGCCGGCGAGATCCTGGCCGCTGTCGGCGCCGCCGGTCTCGAGATCGTCGACGTGTCGACAAAGGAGGTGGAACTGGAGGACATTTTCGTTAAGCTGACCCGCGAATCGGATGCGGACGCACCTGAGCCATGAGGCGTCCCGGCACTGCCAGCGCCCGTCTTGTCGCCGCCCTATTGCTGCTTTTTGCGCTCGCCGCCTGCGCGCCGACGGTCATGAAGCGCGGTGAGACCGAGCGGACGCCGCAACTGACGGACGGCGCCTTCATCGCCGGCGACGGCATGCACCTCTCTCTCAGGTCCTGGGCACCGGAGGCGCGTCAGCCGCAGGCGGTGATCTTGGCCCTGCACGGCTTCAACGATTATTCCAACTTCTTCGACGAGCCCGGCGGCTTCCTGGCCCAGCGTTATCCGATCCTGTCCTATGCCTACGACCAGCGCGGATTCGGCGCCAGCGAAGAGGCCGGCGGCTGGGCCGGGATCGATGCCTACGCCGACGACCTGGCCGCCGCCGTCGGCGCCGTAAAGGCCCGCCATTCGGACCTGCCGCTCTATATCCTCGGAGAGAGCATGGGCGGCGCCGTGGTCCTGATCGCCGAAGCGCGCGGTCTCATCGGTGATGCCGAAGGTCTGATCCTGTCGGCGCCGGCCGTCTGGGGACGCGTCACCATGCCCTGGTACCAGCGTGCCGCCCTGTGGCTCGGCGCCCACACCCTGCCTTGGTGGACGGTCACCGGCGAAGGCCTCAACATCAAACCGTCGGACAACATCGAAATGCTGATCGAGCTCGGCCGCGACCCGCTCGTCATCAAACACACCCGCATCGGCACCATCTACGGCCTCGCCAACTTGATGGACGCAGCGCTGGACGGCGCCGAAGGGCTTCGCCAACCGACCCTGATCCTCTACGGCGAAAGGGACGAGATCATCCCCAAATACCCGACGCGGTTGATGCTGGAACGGATCAATGGCAACGGCAACGGCGCCGTCCGCGTCGCCCTTTACGAGGGCGGTTATCACATGCTGCTCCGCGACCTGCCGGCCTCCATGGTGTGGAAGGACATCGCCGCCTGGATCGAGGACCGCAAGGCGCCGCTGCCGTCCAAGGCCGACCGCCGCGATATCGACACGCTGTTGGGCAAGGACTGAAACGATGACGCGCCCTGCCGACACATCGGACATGAAAATGACACCCTATTGGTGGGAGGCGGCCGAACCGACGGACATCGGTGTCGACGCGGCGGTTCCGCCTCGGGCCGACGTCGCCATCGCCGGTGCCGGTTTCGCCGGGTTGTCGGCGGCCCTGACCCTGGCCCGGGCCGGTCGCTCCGTCGCCGTCTTCGACGCCATGCGCGCCGGCGAAGGGGCGTCGAGCCGCAACGGCGGCATCTGTTCCGGCAACATCAAGATGGCCTTCGGTGACATGGTCGCCCACTACGGCCTCGAGCGTGCCGTCGCCTTCTACGAGGAAGGCGTGGCGGCGAGGAAGAGCCTGGCCGCCCTTATCGACGCCGAAGGCATCGACTGCGGCTTCAAACTGGTCGGCCGCGTCAACGGTGCCAACCGGCCGAGCGATTACGAGCGCATGGCCCGCGAGGCCGAAGTTATGAACGAACACCTGGGCCTCGGCGTCGAGATGATTCCCAAAGCCGAGATGGCGGTGCAACTGGGCACCGATTTCTACCACGGCCTGCAGCTGCGCCCCGACATCGGCGGCGTGCATCCGGCGCTCCTGCACCGGGGCATGCTGGAAAAAGCGGTCGCCGCCGGCGTCACCGTCGTCGCCAATTGCCGGGTCGCGGCGATCACCCGGACCGACGGCGGCTTCCGCTTCGAAACCGCGCGCGGACCGGTCGAGGCCCGTGACGCCGTCGTCGCCACCAACGGCTACACGGACGAGGCCATGACCTGGCTCAGGCGCCGGGTCGTCCCGATCCCCAGCCAGATCATCGCCACCGAGGAACTGCCCGCCGAGACCATGACGCGCCTGATGCCGAAAAGCCGCATGGTCGGCGACACGCGCAACCTCTACAACTACTACCGCCCGTCGCCGGACGGCACACGGATCGTCTTCGGCGGCCGGCGCGGCGCCCATACGGACGATGATTCCCGGAAGGCCGCCCACCTCTATCGCAACCTGACCGAAATCTTCCCCGAACTCGAGGGCGTCAAGCTGACCCACAGCTGGTGGGGCTACACCGGCTATACCTTCGACTTCCTGCCGAAAGTGGCGATCCACCAGGGCATCCACTACGCCACCGGTTTCTGCGGCTCCGGCGTCGTCTGGGCGCCGTGGCTCGGCAAGAAGACGGCGGCACTGATCCTCGGCGAAAAGGGTGCGGAAAGTGTCTTCGCCGACTACCCGTTCCAGAGCCGGCCTCTCTATTACGGCAAACCCTGGTTCCTGCCCTTCGTCATCGGCTGGTACGGCGTCAAGGACTGGTTCGGGGCGGGGCGGCGGAACTGAACCTGCCGAAAATCATCGTTCGCCCAACGGGGCGGCGCCAAGACGACCGTGGAGGTGAGCGCCTAAACGTCCCGTCATCGCCATCGCGGATCGCGGCATTCGCCGATGGCTATTTTCCGAGAGACCAAGTTAACTGTCATCCGCGGCAACGGCCGGTGTGCGGCCGCAGGGATGCCGTACGGGGGTCCATGGTGCGTTTGATCGTCTGGCTGCTGTGCGCTCTGCTGATGACCGTCGCGTCGCCGGCCCTGGCGATCATCGGCAAGCCGGTCGGCGTCATGTCCTATGACATGGGGTTCCGCCCGGTCAGCCCCGGCTTCAACCAGGTTGACGAGGTCCGCTGGCAGGGGCTGGCCGACACGGCCGACGTCGACCTGTCGCTGGTCGGCGAAGACGGCTTCGGCGCCAAACGCCATGCCCTTTTCGAGGCCCTTTCGGCGAAGGCTGAGACCCTGGCCAAGGGCGGCGACGCGGCTGCGGCTGCGGCGATGTTGCGCCGGGCCATCGCGCTGCGCCGCCGGTACCTGGGTCAGGTCGACTTCCGCCAGGCCGACGGTGTTTTGTCGGCCGCCTACCTGCGCTTGGCCCAACTGGCGGATCGGGCCGGCGACCCGGCCGCTGCGCTCGAGGCCCATCGGCTCCTCAGCAACCACCTGTTCCAGCGGCCGAAGGACGGCGGCACGGATTGCCGTATCGCCTGCGCCGCCGGCAGCTGGCAGGACACGCACAAGCCGAAGCGGCCCTATTACATGGCCCATCTGCTGACCCTGGTCGGCGCCGTCGCGGGCAGCGACCCGACTGATGCGGTGATCGGCGAGGCCTTCGATCTTATCCAGTTGATCGAGAATACCGAAGTCTCGGCAGCCATCGGCCGCATGGTCGCCGACCGCGATGCCACCGACGCCGGGCACGGCGAACTGGTCCGGGAACGCCGGCGGCTGGAGCGCCGGATCGACATGGTGGAACGGGAGCTGGCGGTAGCCGAACGGGCGAGCCTCGGGGCCGGCGACCTGACGGTTGAGGTGCTGCGCTCCCAGTTGTCGTCACTGCAATTCCGTGCGGCGCAGGCCCTGCAGGCCCTCGAACAAACCGACCCGGCCTACCGGCTGATCTCCAGCTCGGCCCTGATGAGCATCGCCGGCGCCCGCGAGGTTCTGCGCCCGGGCGAGGCCTATGTGATGAGCGTATCGGGTCAGAACGGATCGGCCGTCCTGGTCCTGCGCGCCGACCGGGCCATGCTCTATGGGGCCCCCTTGACCGATGCGGATTTGGCCGACGCCGTCGACCGGTTGCGCTCGGGCCTCGACCCGTCGGTGGTGACCGCAAAGGAGGATCTGTTTCTGTTTGATGCGGAAGCCGCAGCCATGCTCTACCGCCATCTGCTGGCTCCGGCCGAGGACTTCCTGGCCGACGTTTCCAACCTGCTTTTCGACCTGGACGGCGCCCTGCAGACGGTGCCGCCGGCGGTCCTGTTGACCGAGGACCGCGGCCCGGCCCTTCCCGACCTGGAGGCCTTCAAGGCCGCGCCGTGGCTGATCCGGCGTTACCAAACGACGATCCTGCCCTCGGTCCGCACGCTTTACGCCATCCGCAAATACGCCGAACCCCCGGCGGCCGAGCGACCGTTCCTCGGCATCGGAGATCCCGTTTTAAAGGACCACCCGGGCGACAGTTTGCGCGGCCGCTCGCAAGGCGGATCGGCACTGGCTTGGCTGGCGCGGCCCAAGGCCGCCCCGCTGACGGCATCGATGCTGCGCGGCGGCCGGACCGATGTCGGGGCGCTCCGCGACCTGCCGTCGCTGCCCGATACGGCGCGAGAACTGACCTGGCTGGCCGGCAGCCTGGGCGCCGACGGGTCCCGCCTGATGTTGCGCGACGAGGCCCGCGAGGCGCGGGTCCGCGACCTGCCCGACATCGGGGCATACCGGATCATCGCCTTTGCCACCCACGGCCTGCTCGGCGGCGAAATCAGCGGCGTCTCCCATCCGGCCCTGGTGCTGACGCCGCCTGGCGTGGCCTCGGCGGCGGACGACGGGGTCCTGACCAGCGCCGAGGTCGCTCTTCTCCGTCTCGACGCCGACTGGGTCATCCTCAGTGCCTGCAACACGGCGGCGCCCGAAGGCGGACCGGGAACGGATGGCCTGTCGGGATTGGCGCGGGCCTTTTTCCTGGCCGGTGCCCGCTCCCTGTTCGTCTCCCATTGGCCCGTATCCAGCGACGCCACCGTTCGCCTGACGACCCGCATGTTCGAGCTGCTGACCGCCGACCCGAAGCTCAACCGTGCCGAAGCGCACCGCCAGAGCATGCTGGCCCTGCTCGGCAATACGGATGAACCGGTGTTTTCGCACCCGCTTTTCTGGGCGCCGTTCGTCGTCGTCGGTGAGGGCGGCCGGCCCCGGTGAACGCTTCGCCGCTGGCGCGACAACCCTGGGCGGGAAAGGGATAGCCCTCGCCCAGTTGCCGCCCTATGACGGGAAAGCTGGTGGAACGAACGCGCAGGAGACCATGACCGACCTCGACTGGCATGCCGACAGAAGCGACCTTCGGGATCTGACGGCGCTGGACCGTGACCCGGGCGCCGGCGAGATCGATCTCACCAAAGTCCGCGCCTACCGTTTGGGGCGGGTGCGGGCCGAGATGGCGAAACGCGGCATCGCCGCCTGTCTCCTCAGCGATGCCGTCAACATCCGCTACGCCACCGGCACGCGCAACATGCAGGTGTTCACGGCCCGCAACCAGCCGTCGCGCTACCTGCTGCTGACCGATTCCCAGGCCATCCTCTATGAGTTCACCGGCTGCATGCACCTGGCGAACGGCATCGAGACGATCACCGAGGTGCGCCCGGCAAACACGGCGAGCTTCGTCGCCGCCGGCGAAGCAATCGGCGAACGCGAACGCCTATGGGCGCAAGCGACGGCGGCCGATATCCGCGAGCTCGTCGGCGGCGGCGCCAAGATCGGCCTCGAGCGGTTGAATGCCGGCGCCGCCCTGGCCCTGGCCGCGGAACGTTTCGAGCTGGCCGATGCCCAGGCGCCGGTCGAGCGGGCGCGGGCCATCAAATCGGCGGAAGAGATGAAGTGCGTCAAGGCGTCGCTGCGCGCCACCGAGGCGGCGGTGGCACGGCTCAGGGACGCCATCCGCCCGGGCCTGACCGAGAACCAGCTTTGGTCGGTCATGCATCAGGCGGTGATCGCCCAGAACGGCGATTATTGCGAGACGCGGCTCCTCAACAGCGGCGAGCGGACGAACCCCTGGTTCCAGGAATGCGGGCCCCGCGTCATAGGCGACAACGAACTGATCGCGCTCGATACGGACGTGGTCGGCTGTTACGGCTATTATTCGGACTTCTCGCGCACCTTCCTCTCGGGTCCCGACAAACCGACGGACAGCCAGCGCGATCTATACAAAACCGCCCACGAACAGATTCATCACAATATGGGTCTGATGAGGCCGGGTATGAGTTTCCGCGACTATGCCGAGCAGGCCTGGGACATCCCCGAACGCTTCTTCGCCAACCGTTACTACCTCTCGGCCCACGGCGTCGGCATGACCGGCGAATACCCCTATCTCTATCACCGGGCCGACTTCGCGGAAGCCGGCTACGAGGGGGTTCTGGAGCCGGGCATGACTATCTGCGTCGAGAGCTATATCGGCGAGGAAGGCGGCAGTGAAGGGGTCAAGCTCGAACAGCAGGTGCTGATCACGGAAACCGGATCCGAGCTTCTGTCCCTGTTCCCCTTCGAGGACGACCTGCTCGCTTGACGGCCGTCGACGGCGGTCCGCTCATTCGAAACAGATGATCGTCAGGACGTCGGAGATTTCACCCTTTCGGCTGAGCGGCAGTTTGACCTGATGCCACTTGACGTGGTCCCGGTCCTGCCAATTCAAATTGCCGCTTTCGGCGACCACGGTCCGCTTCTCCATGACCTCGCAATTGATCCGGTAGATCCTTTCGTGGCCCAGGGTGAAACCGGACTGGGAGAGGAGCCTGCCGGTCCAATCCTCGCCATAGCTCTTGACCACGGAGGTGCCGAAGAAGGAGACCCGGAAGTCTTTGCGGTCCGGCTCATGGCGGAAGATGATCAAATGGCTCCAATACTTCATGAACGGCAGCGACTGGACATCGGCCAGGGACAAGGGCCGGTCCGCGGCCGTTTCGGCGACCAGGTCGAGGAACGCGGGGATCAGCGGAACCCGCTGCCAGCGCGTACGGTCGAAACCCCGAATGTCGCGGTCCCAATCCTGCCAGTCACCGATTTCGACGGCCTTGTCCATGTCGCAATGCCTCGCCCCTCGGAGGCATGATGGTTGACGAACCTGAAGTTATGCTGAGCGACTAAAGCATAGTTCTGTGAACGGTGAATTGCTGGATTGTGTCTCGGTATTTCCCTTAGGCTTCCGCCGGGATCACCGCCTCGACATCGATCTCCATGAGCATCTCCGGCTTGGCCAAGCCGGCGACGATGAGGCCGGTCTGGCACGGGTAGACGCCCTTGAGCCAGCGCCCGACGACGCCGTAGACCGCTTCCCTATGTTCGCGGTCAGTCAGGTAGATGGTCGTCTTGACGATGTGGGACAGTTCCGAGCCGGCCTCCTCAAGAAGCACGTTCACACAATGCATGGCGTTTTCGGCCTGGGCCGCGGCGTCGCCCTCGCCGACGAAGTTGCCGTCGAAATCGAGGCCGGTCTGACCCCTCAGCCAGATGCGGTTGCCGGCGCGAACGGCCATGGCCAGGTCGTTGTCGAGCGCCTGTCCGGTGTAGATGTCCTTGGTGTTGTAGGTGCGGAACCGTTGATGGGCCATCTGATCCTCCCGTGATCGCTTTTTGCCGTCGAGACAGGGAAGCCGTTCGCAGCGTCCTTGTCCATGGTTTCCCAGGGAATTCCAATGCGAGCCGCCGGTGTCCCCGGTTCCGCCTATATTCCGCCTCCGGCCGTGACTCACCTCAATGCGCGCGGGAAGGTTTTCCGCTAAGCTATTGAAACGATAGGAAAGCAATAATCGACGACGGTCGAGAAGTCCGGGCTGGCCTCGGTTCGGATTTCCGGGCGCGTGTTGGTGTGTCCGCGTCCCAAGAGAGCGCCCACCACCCGCCCGTTTTGACGAACCCGATGCCGCCTCCGCAGCGTTTCCACGGCGATCTCCGCTGCGATTTCCATTGCGATCGACGGCCGCCGTCGAAAACGGAGGTGGAGCATGAAACCGATACCTACACCCATCAACTGGATCCTGGCCGGGCTGCTCGGCGCCGCCGTCGCCGTGACCGCGCTCACCGGGCTCGGCGCCGATACGGCCGGTGCCTGGCGGGACTATGCGGATGGTAAATACACGAAAGCCCGAACAGCGTTGGTGCCGCTGGCCGAGGCCGGTGACGCGGCCGCGGCCAATGCGCTCGGTGTGCTTTATGCCGACGGGCTGGCGGTCAAACGCGATTTCCGGAAAGCCGCCGAGTGGTACGAACGGGCCGCACGACAAGGCCATGGGGAAGCCATGTTCAATTTGGGCTTCCTCTATTACCGAGGCGCCGACGGCCTGCCCGCCGATCGGCGGAAGGCGGCCCTGTGGCTGAGCCGCGCCGCCGACGACGGACACGCCTACGCCGCCGCCCTGGTCGGACCGCTCTATGGACAAGGGAAAGGCGTTGACCCGAATCCAAGCAAGGCCAAGGCCTATTGCCTGCAGGGTGCCAAAGCCGGCATTGCCAGCGCCCAGTACGACATGGGCGTGATGCTGGCCGCCGAGCGCAGCACCGAGAGCCTGATCGGCGCCTATACCTGGTTCGCCATCGCCGCCGACAGGGGCTATCCGGGTGCCGCCAGGAACCGGGCCATCGTCGGAGAGAGCCTGACGAACGAGGAGATCGCCCGGGCCGAGAAGGCGGCGGAAGGTTGGGCGCCGAGAGGTTAACCGATCCGGCCTTGATTCCAGCAACCGAACCGGGTTCACATGGCGTTTGGAGGCGCGTGTGAAAACGGTTCGGAACGCTATTTACGCTGTTCTCCTGATCGCATTTGCAGTGGGGGAGGCGCGCGCAGACGCGCTCGGAAAGTTCGGTGACTGCTCCGAACGGTCCGTCGACCCGGACCCTCTGACGTTTTCACAATGCGGAGACGAACAATCGGTATCCTGTTTTTTCGACCATGCTCTTGCCGCGTCTCGCGGTGTTCGGCGGTGCCGTCAACAGACCCTCGTCGGTGCCGACCTCGCCGGATTGGCCTGGCTCTTGGGCAATAAAGGAAAGGCGAAGCGCCTCGCCGATCACGTCGTCAACAAGGTCTACTCGATCTCCAACAAACAAACCCGCATCGGGGCCATGCGCGATATCGCGTCCCGGTTCGGGTTTTACGGCATGGAGACTTACGTCCGGGACATCACCCTGCATCTTCCAGCGCTGGTGGAGGCCTACGTTCTGGCGATCTTGGCGCGGCGGCAGGCCTACCTATGCGATTGGCAAAAAGCCGAGAACCTTCTCAATCACGTCGAGAGGATCCTGGCGGAAAACAATGTCACTGATGCGAAGCGCCTTTGGCCTCACTTTGACCTGACCATTACCTATCATTTCATGGACAGGAGCAACGATGCCGTTCGCCACGCGCGTGCGGTCGAACAACTGTTGCAACGTCTCGCCCCCATCTTTCATGAGTCGAGCCTCTGGGTTCTCCCTGGCGCGCTGGCCGGCGCCGGGCGGGTTTCGGAAGCGGAGCGTGCAGCGGACCGGATCGACGAGCCGAGCCAGCGCGCCTTTGCACTGGCGGTCATTGCAGAGATTTTCGCCTTCCACAACGAGGGAGACGCGGCAGACAGGGCCGTCGCTTCGGCCGAGCGCCTGTTGGCTCGGACCGATGAGCAGGATCCCGGTACGTTGCGTTTTCTGGAACTCAATGTGGCCCGATTAAGGCTCGGTCAACCTTTGAGTTTGGGAACGATCACCGATCCTTATAATCGCGCTACGACTTACGCCCGCCTCGGCCGCGTATTGTCGGACATGCAAAACGGCATCGGCCCCGGCCGCTGCCGCTAGCGAACCACCACCGCCAACTCAGTGCCCGTTGCCGTTTCCGTTGCCGTTGTGGCCGTTGTGACCATTGTGCTCGTCTTCCGGATGGTCGTCGTGATGGTCATCGTATCCGTGGTCGTCGTGATGGTCGTCGTCGAGGCCGTGATCATCGTCGTAGAGTTTGGTTTCGCCGCCGCCACCGCTGGTACCGCCACCGCCACCGCCGCGTGCGCCGGGGCTGCGACCGCCGCCGGCGCCGCCGTAGCCGACCTTCTGGGCTGGCAGCGACACCTCATCCGGCGGTGCCGAAGGTGCCGGGGCCGGTGCGCTGACGGTGCCGGTCGTCGACACGGAAACGGATTGCTGCGGACCGACCGTCGTGCCGACGCCGCCTTCGGAGTTGGAGACCGAGAACTCGCCGTCAAACACACTGACCGTCGTCGTCCCGTCTTCGGCAACGGCGATCAGGGCTTCGCTGCCGCGGATACCGATGACGGCGGTCGGGGTCTTGATCTGCATCGCCGCATACTGGGCCTTGCCGGAGACGAAGTGCATGATGCCGACGCCCATGGTCATGATCGCCGTGCCTTCATTGGCCTTCGGATCGTAGACGAACGTGTCGATCACCAGGTCCGACTTGGGGCCGAGGGTCAGCGTCGTCTCGTCGAGAAACTCGACCAGCATGCCGCCGCCCGATCCGGTCTCCAGGCGTTCGTCCTGGACCACCGGAAACCGCAGGTACTTGCGTTCCCGTTCGGCGCCGGGCGGTGTCCCGTAGCCCTCCGACTTGACCCGTTTGACGAGTCCGATGAGGTCGGCGGTCGCCGGCGGTGCGGCTGTGGTCACGATGAAGGCGGACAGGACCGCCAGAGCGACTGTCTTGGAGACGCTTGAGAGTTTGTGTTTCATGGAAACCGTACTCCCCTGAAGCGTTAATTCCGAATGGAAGAAATCACCCGGGAATGTTACCATAAATCCGAGGGTTATTATATGGTATTGCCCGTTCAAAGCCCGTTTCCGCGTTGATTTCCGCCGTCGGAAGGGAGGGAAGCGAACCCCTGGCTTCCGACCCGGTTTTTCCTTTTGGGAGAAAAACCATGGCTTCCATCAAGAACGGTCTTCCCCTGGCTGCCGTGCTGCTGGCGATCGGCCTGTTGACGGCCTGCGGCCCTTGCCCGGCGAAGCGCCGCTAAAACTCAGTTTCGAGAATTCCTATTCCGGCGATTGGGACGGTTCCGTCCGGGGCGCGACGGAAGCGTTGGCGCTGGCCGAGGACGACCGCATCGTCTTCTTGTCGCTGAGCAGCCGCTGCGAGTTCCTCATCTGGAAGGGCGACCTCGATCGCGCCCTCGAGGACTGCACCGCCTCGATCCGCTCGAAACCGGGATATTACGGACATCCCTACGCCAACCGGGCGCGTATCTTCGCGACCCAGGGCAACCACGCCTGGGCGCTCGAGGAGTTCGACATCGCCATCGATCTCGGCGGCTCGCGTTACAGCGCTGTGACCAATAACCCGCGCGTCGTCGGCCTCGCCGGCAAGGCCCGCATCCTGGCCGTGAGCCCCGATGAGGCCCTGCGCGACGGTGAGCGGGCGCTGAAGTTCGCTCAGCGCGCCGTCTACCTGGAAAGCGGCGTCGAGCAGCCGGCCTACAAGGTGCTGCACCGCGACACCGTGGCCGCCGCCTACGCCGAGACCGGCAACTTTGCCGAAGCCGTCAAGACCCAGGAGGAGACCATCGCCTGGGCCGAGAAGAACGGCTGGTCCGGCATCCGCTTCGGCGACAAGACGCTGGGCCAGTTCCTCGAGGCCAACCTGCAGCAATTGCGTTCGGGAAAACCGATCCGCGGCGGCGCCTACTGAACGATGCGGCTGCGGACGGGCTCGCTACGGCCCGATCTGCCGACCGTTGACGCCGGCCCCATGCTACAATCGGCCGTGAGGGCGCCGGTGTGGCCGCGCCGCAACCCCGGTTCGCCCACATAGGGAAGGAGGAGTTGTTCGATGCGGGCTCTTCCGTTGATCGCGGTGCTGTTTGCCGCCGGCTGGGCCGCAAACACGCAGGCTTCCGAATTCGATATGCGCGCGCTGACGTGCAACGATGTGGATACAGCGCGTCAGGCGCAGACCGTCGCCACGTGGCTCGATGGATATCTGGCCGCGGCGAGCGGCGACACGCGGACCAGCGATGCCTGGATCGAGGCGCTCTACGCCTATGTCGAAGCCGAATGCCGGCGCAACCCGAAAGCGACGATATTCTCGATCGTCGGCGCCAAACGGCGATAGACGCCGCATCGCTTCACTCACCCAGGCGCGGCCACACCATTCCCAACATTCGGAAACAAAGGGAAACGATGTGAAACTTGGCCAGTAAATTCCGCGTGGGTAAATTGATCTGAAATAAACGTTTCGGAATCTGGCGGCCCACGAACGGTGTCGCCCGGCTCGGAGACAATGACTCGCGGTCCAAGGTGGGAGGAGCCCGTCATGCTTTCGAAAACGGTGATCTGGGCACTTAGCGCATTCTTGATTCTCTTTTCGGTAACGATCACCCACGCCGAGGACGAGACCAACGTCGACACTTCGGGTATCGCCATACACGGTTACGACCCGGTCGCCTATTTCGAAAGTGGCAAACCCGTCCGCGGGCAGCCGGATTATGCGTCGGCAATTGGCGGCGTGACCTACCTTTTTGCGTCGAGCGAAAACCAAATCGCCTTCGAAAAGGAGCCCACCCGCTACCGGCCGGCCTACGGTGGCTGGTGTTCCTACGGCGTGCGGGTCGGCAGGAAATACGACACCGATCCAGCCGCCTGGACGATCGTCGACGGCCGGTTGTTCCTGCACCTCGATCTCGGTACCAAGAAAGTCTGGTCCATCGACCGCGCCAAGAACATCGAAGTCGCCGATCGCCTGTGGCCGACGATCCGGGCGGCCAGCCGGCAATCCCTGGGTAACTGATCCGCCTTAGGCCGCAACGCCAGCATGGTAGGAGCACCGTGAATACGTCACTCGGCACCCGATTCCTTTTTGGTGTCATCCCGATCCTGGCCGTGTCCTTCACGGTTATCGTAAGTGTGTACGAGTGGCTTTCGCTCCTCGAAGCCAAGGATCAGCTGAGGCGGGATTTCGAGCAGCTGACCGCCAGCCAGTCGATCATCCTCGGCGAACCCATTGCCTTCAAGGACAAGGGGCGCCTCGAACTGCTGCTGGCCACCGTCATCAGCGCCCGCGACGTCGCCGGCGTCGCCGTCTATGACGACAAGGGAAACGAACTCGATACTTTCGGCCGCCTTGAGGTCGGGCCGACCGATCTGCACAAGCGGGTCGGCGTCAATTTCGCCGATGGGGACAAACTCCGGCGGGTCGGCGAGCTTTTGATTATCGTTTCGACCGACCGCTTGAACACCGAAGCGAACCAGCGCGTGATCCATGAGATCATAATGGTCCTTTCGCTGCTCCTGTTCGGCACGGTCGGCGTCGTTCTCGCGCACCGGCGCATCGTAATGAACCCGATCGCACAATTGCGCGATGCCATTCAGCAAACTCAGGGCGGCGATCTTCGATTGTCCTCCGGCGATCATGACGACGACGAAATCGGCGAATTGATCACGGCCTACAACGCCATGCTGACCCGCCTCAACGATCACGAGAAAGCGCTGCGCGACAGCGAGGAACGGTTCCGCGATTTTGCCGGGTCAGCGTCCGACTGGTACTGGGAGACCGACGCCGATCACCGGTTCACCTACATGTCGGACAACATCGAAGCCATCACAGGCAAGCCGCGGGAGAATTTCTACGGCGCGAAACGGGAGGACTTTTGCGGCGCCGACCACGACCGCGCGGTGTGGGACGAACACCTCCGGATCTTGGAGGCACATGAGCCGTTCCGGGATTTCGAATACCGCCGGATCGAAAACGACGAACCGGGAATTTGGATTCGCACCAGCGGTGTGCCCATGTTCGACGACGCCGGCGAGTTCATGGGTTACCGTGGTTCGGCTTCCGACATCACCGAGAAGAAGAAATCGGAGAAGATCCGCGACGAAGCGCTGGAGGAGGCGCAGCGGGCGAGCCAGGCCAAGTCCGAGTTCCTGGCCAGCATGAGTCACGAGTTGCGCACACCCTTGAACGCCGTTCTCGGTTTCGCGCAGATGCTTAAACTCGATCCCGACAATCCGCTGTCGGTCGGTCAGCGCGAACACGTCCGCCACATCTTCGACGGCGGCAAACACCTTCTCGAGCTGATCAACGAGATCCTCGACCTCGCCAAGATCGAGAGCAACCAGCTCGACCTCGCGATCGAAACCTTCGGTGTCGATGATATCGTCATCGATTGCGTCAGCCTCAGCGTGCCGCTCGGCGAGAGGCGCCGTATCCGGATCGACAACAAATTAAACGGAGCTTCGGCGCATACCATCCGCTCCGACCGCCTGCGTTTCAAACAGGTCCTGCTCAACCTTCTGGCCAACGCCGTCAAGTTCAACAAGGACGAGGGTTCGGTGACGATCGAGGGCCGGGAAACGGAACGCGGTTACCTCAGGATCTCGGTCACGGATACCGGCGTCGGCATCTCGGAAAAGGACCGGGCCGGGGTCTTCAACATGCTCAACCGGCTCGGCGCCGACCCGATGACGACCCAGGAAGGCACGGGCATCGGGTTGACGGTGACCAAGGCGCTGGTCGAACAGATGGCCGGCACCATCGGCTTCGAAAGCGAGATCGACGTCGGCAGCACGTTCTGGTTCGAACTGCCGCTGGCGACCAATGACAACGTGCTCATCTGGACCAATGACCTGAAGGTCGGCATCGACGCCGTCGACAAGGACCATCAACAGTTGACCCTGCTCATCAACCGCCTCGGTGCGGGGCTGGACGATGTTGTTACCATGGAGGAAATCATCGAGGAACTGGTCGCTTACACCCATTACCACTTCCGGCGCGAAGAGGTGATCATGGGGGTCTGCGGCTTTCCCGGCCTGCAGGATCATCGCGCTCTGCATCGGGAATTCTCCTTCCAGATGGGGCGGATCGTCGACGGTTGGCGCCAGAGACGCGACGTCGCGTCCCTAAGGCGGTTACAGGACTTCCTGCTGGATTGGTGGGCCGGCCACATAAAGGGCAGCGACCGCCACATCGCCGAGTACACCGCTGGCAAGGACGAGGCCATCCGCAAGGTCCTCGATTCCCTGCGTTAAGCCAGCGGTCGTGCTTGCCCCTTGAAGGGGCCCGGAGCGCGGCGTATGGTGCGCCCTGGCCGCAAGGCATCGAGCACCCGTAGCTCAGCTGGATAGAGTGCTGCCCTCCGAAGGCAGAGGTCACAGGTTCGAATCCTGTCGGGTGCGCCAACTTTTTCAGTTACATAGGGTAATCGCCCGTTCCTCGCCGACAGGCCGGATCCCCCTGGGCCTCCAGCCGTTGCGGTATTCGGGACAATCGTCAGTGCGAATCCCTGAGCGGAAGCTCAATTGAACGGGGGCGATTGGACCGATCTCCCGTCGAGACCATCCAACCGGCCCGGCGAAACCGGTCTTAGGCGCGAGTCCCGGCGTCGGCGCCGCCCGGTGCGAGCCTGCGGGGTGCGTGTGATCGAATTCGTGAACAGGGGTGCCGTTTCGGTGTCGTATCGACGGCGCCTGTAGTTTTCTTGCAAATTGATCTGATTCAGTTTCTCACCCGACCTTTCCTGTTAGAATGTCATAAAACCGTCATACAATAGCCCTCAGGGATCCAATTACTGGGAGAGGATCATGCCGAATCAAGACAGCGCGCCGTTTCAACCGATGAGCGCGGACGATCTCGAGAAAAACCTGCTGCCGCCGCAATCGCGCAAAACGAAGACCAGCGCTGGCCTGACGTCGAAAGCCGCGACCAAGGCCCGTAAGAAGGCGACCAAGGCGGCCGATCAGACCGCGGTCGCGGCGAAGACCGCCGCCGAGACCAAACGGACGACGAAGAAGGTGCTTTCCGAGGTCGATACGACGGGTTCGCGCAACAAGGTGACACAGGCGGTCACATCGGCCGACAAGGAAGCCAAAAGCGCCGCCAAGGCGGCCGCGGCGGCGGCGGAACTGGCGACACGCGCCGCCAAACTGGCGCGGGAAAGTGAAACGGCGGCGAGTACGGCCCGCAAGAAGGAAACGGCCGCCATCAAGGCCCGCGCCCGGACCCGGGGTGCCGAAATCGAGGCCACTCAGGCCGAGCGTAACAAGGAACTCAGCCCGAAGGTCCGCAAGAACATCGACAGCCGCGTGGCCAAGCTCGACCAGATAGCGAAAAAGGCGGAGGCCGAGGCCGCCGCCGCCGCTGCCCAGGTCGCCGCCCTGGCGGCCCGGGCCAAAGCCGACTCCGATGCGGCTGCCGCCAAGGTCGAAATCGCGGCGAAGGCAGCGAGGAAGACCGCCGATGCGGCCCGCAAGGCCGAGGAGAAGGCCAAGGAGGTTCCGCCGGCGACAAAGGAGACCGTATCCGCGACCAGTGCCGCCGCCGGACGGGCGCGCACGCAGACGCAAGACGCCGTCGACAAGACGCGGGCCTCGGCCAAGGCAGCCGAAAAACTGGAAGCCGCCGCGGAAGCCGCGGCTGCTGCCGCCGCATCGAAGGCGGAGGCCGACCGCGCCGCGAAACGCGCCGCTGCCGCCGCCGCCAAGGCGGCCCGCGCCGAGGCGGAGACCGGCACCGATCTCAAGGCAGCCGAGCTCTATCTCAACCGTGAGTTAACGTGGCTCAACTTCAACAAGAGGGTGCTGCGCGAAGCGGAAGATCACGCCAATCCGATTCTCGAGCGGGTCAAGTTCCTGGCCATCGTCGGCTCCAACCTGGACGAGTTCTTCATGAAGCGGATCGGCGGCCTCAAGCAACAACTCGGCGCCGGCGTTCACGACCTGACCGTCGACGGCCGGACGCCCGATCAACAGATCCACGATTCCGTCGATCTTGTCCGCGAAATCCAAGCCAACATCCGCAAGGTCTATCTCAACCTCAAGGAAGAACTGCGCGACCACGACATCGTCATCTCGTCCTGCGCCGAACTGTCGCCGGAGGAACTGGCCGGGGTCCGCGCCTACTATCTCGAGAACATCTTCCCCTTGGTAACGCCGCTGGCGATGGACCCGGCGCATCCGTTTCCGCATATCTCCAACCTGTCGCTCAACCTGCTGGTGACGCTACGCACGCCCGAGGAGGCGACGCCGATGCTAGCCCGGGTCAAGGTGCCCATGGGCAATGCGGTATCCCGGTTCATCCAGGTCGGTGACGGGCAGCAGTTCGTCCCCCTCGAGGACGTCATGGCCAACAATCTCGACGTCCTGTTCCCGGAAGTCGAAATTCTCGACTGCGAGGTGTTCAGGGTGACGCGCAACGCCAATACGGAGCGCGACGAGGACACCGCCGACGACCTGCTGGCGATGATCGAAAGCGAGGTCCGCGACCGTAAATTCGCGCCCATCGTCCGCCTCGAGACGACCGACAGTATCATGCCGACGCACCGGGGCATGCTGGCCGCCGAGTTGGGGCTCGATGAAGACGAAGACGTTTTCGAAAGCGATATCATGCTCGGTCAACGCGACCTCATGGAAATCGCCGGGATCGATATTCCCCATCTCCATGATCCCGATCACCATCCCATCGACAATGTCGATCTCGACGACGGCCAGAACATCTTCCACATCATCCGTAACAAGGGCCCGATCCTGCTTCACCATCCCTACGAATCGTTCAACACGTCGGTTGTCCGTTTCGTCCGCGAGGCCTGCCGGGACCCGAAGGTCATGGCCGTCAAGATGACTCTCTACCGGACGACGGAAGGGACGGGTATCGTCGACTACTTGATCGAGGCCGCCAAGAACGGCAAGCAGGTGGCGGTGTCGGTGGAGCTGAAAGCGCGGTTCGACGAGAGCGCCAACATCAAATGGGCGAGCCGCCTGGAGGAAGCCGGCATCCACGTCACCTACGGCGTCGTCGGCCTCAAGACCCACTCCAAACTGGTTCTGGTCATCCGCCGCGATTTCAACGGTTTGCGGCGTTATGCCCATATCGGTACCGGCAACTACCACGCCGGCACGGCCAGGCTCTATGCCGATTTCGGCATGCTGACTTGCGATAACGAGGTCGGTTCGGACCTGGTCGATTTCTTCAACTTCCTGACCTCGGGCTGCCAACCGCTCAGGCGCTATTCGAAGATCCTGGTATCGCCCCGGAACATGAAGGACCAGCTTCTGGCCAAGATCGACCGGGAAATCTCCCAACATTCCAGTCGCTCCCCGGGCCTGATCCGATTGAAGACCAATGCCCTAGAGGACCCGGACATCACGGAAGCGCTTTACCGGGCGTCGCGGGCCGACGTCAAGGTGGAGCTGATCATCCGTGATACCTGCCGCATCCGTCCGGGTATACCCGGTATGTCGGACAATATCACGGTGATCAGCGTGGTCGGGCGGTTCCTCGAGCACACGCGGGTGTTCTACTTCCGCAACGGCGGTGAAGAGGAGTTCTTTATCGGCTCCGCCGACTTGATGATGCGCAATTTGGAGCACCGTGCCGAGGCGGTGGTCGCCGTCGAGGACGAGAAATTGCGTGACGAGCTGCGCGAATTCCTCGAGGCCCAGCTCAACGATACCTGCGACGTCTGGGAAATGCTGCCCGATGGAAGCTACGTGCATCGCATGCCGGACGATGCCTCCGGTGAGCGCCGAGGCTGCCAGCAGGCCATGATCGATGCCGCCGAGAGCCGCCATCAGGAGGTCCGGAAGATGGAGCTGAGGAGGCCGAAAGCCATCGCCCGGGGAACCAAAAGAACCTGATTTTAGGGCAACGGGCGCTTTTCGATGAAAATGTCCCCGGAATTCACACTTGCCCGGAGTATTATAGGCTGCGAATAATCGTCTGAACGGCGTCGCGACCGGGATCGGTTCGGGACGCCGGACCAGCACAAAGTTCTGACAAACACAAAGAAGCACAATGATTGCCGCAGACGATCTCAAACTGGCACCAATCGACAACCTCCAGGAAATCCGCGGAGTACCGTTTCCCAAGGAACCCAAGTTCAGGCAATTCCTGATTACGGGCCCACCCGGCGTCGGCAAAAGCACGCTGATCGGCAAGATCAAAGGATGGCCCTACGAAGGCTACATCGACCTTTCGATGCCGCGCTGGTGGCGTACCCAGGCGTTGACGTTCCGGCCACGAGAAATCCATCTCGGCGTACCGTTCGACGGCTATGACGAAGGCCTGGCCGTCCTCGACAAGGCGTGGCTCGAAAACACGGCTGGGTTGAAGCTCGAATTCGATCGCATCCTGATCCCGCCCACCAAGACCTGGTTTCTCGGTACCAACTGGCGGGAACACTACGTGTTCGAGTTCATCCTGCCCGACGAAAAGGTTGTCTTCGAAAGCCGTGCTGAACGGGGGAAAAGCGGGCTTTTTCCGCACGACAAACTGGTCACTCAGGAAATCGTCACGGCGCAGTTGGATCTCTACCGGACCGTCGCCTGGTATTTCTGGAAGAACGGTATCCCCGTCTATGTTCGGCAGGTCCGCGAAGGCCAGCCCATGGAGATCGTCGAACTCCTATGTGAAGATCCGTCATGACGGAACCGCCGGGACCCGATACCGCCGCACCGGAAGCCGAGGAAAGGCCGCGGCTCTCATTGTTCGAGCGCATGAAGCGGGTATTCGACGGGACCAGCGACGCCATCGAACTGGTGCCGGAGCAGGAACCGCGTGAACTCTCGGCGCCCGTAAGGGTCGCGTGGTCGACGGGACCTTTCCGAATGACCCTCGGAAAATCGATTATGGAGTTCCATCCGGACCGGCCGGCGGATGACCGAAAACGCGGCGGGCAGAGGGACTGGATCGTCCATCCGGGTGACGAGTTCTATCGGACCCTGACCGGATTCCTACGCATTTGCCCCGGCGACAGCCTCATCCTGGGGCGTGAAGACGACGTCCAGACGGCGGTTTTCGACTATCCGAAATCCGTTGCCCGGCGCCACATGGAAGTTACCAACCGGAACGGCGAGCTCACCTTGAGGCCCCTTGATCCGGATCGGCCATGTGCAATCAGCTTTTTTCCCGAAAGCGACGCGCCGCTAAAGCTCGCTGATCAGCGGGGCCGGAACCTGGAACGCCTGACAGCCTTGCTGGGTCACCCGTTCGAGACCTTCGACCGTGACGACGCCCTCGAGCGCATCACCCGGGTCAACCGTATCCTTGCCGACGAGGCCTACCGGGAACGGGACGCCGACGGCAACCCCGGTGGCATTGTGTCGCTGCCGGATGATTTGACACCATTGATCGTCGGCGACATCCATACGCGCATCGACAACCTGCTGAAGGTGGTCGTCGAGGGAGGGTTCGTCGACGCCCTTGAGCGCAACGAAGCCTGTCTGGTGTTGCTCGGCGACCTGGTTCATTCCCAGGAATCGGGAGAGCTCGAGGAAATGGACTCATCGATCCTGATCCTCGATACCTTCCTGCTGTTGAAGGAACGGTTTCCGGCCAATGTGTTTTACATCCGCGGCAACCACGAGAGCTTCTCCCCGGACGTCGGAAAAGGGGGCGTCGCCCAGGGGGTGGTTCTACGCAAACACCTGAAGAAAGCGCGGGGAAAGGCCTTCCTGTCTGAAGTGGAGACGTTGTTCGAGCAATTGCCCTTCGTCGTCCAGAATGCCAATTTCGCGGCCTGTCACGGGGCGCCGACGCGCTCCGACATCACCCGCGAAACCCTGGTCAATATCCAACGGTATCCGGGAATCCAGCATGAAATCGTGTGGAACCGGGTGCGCCAGGGAAATCGGCCGGGCGGTTACACCAAAGGCAGCGTCAAACGCTTTCGCCGGACCCTCGGCCTGCCCAAACACGCGCCGGTGATCGTCGCCCATACGCCGCTTTCCGATGAGGATACGGTTTGGCTCGACGTCACCGAGATCACGGGTCACCACGTCGTTTACTCCGCCCACCTGCACCTGGTCGGCGCCATGACCTTGATCGGTAATACGGCCGTGCCCCTGGAATATAACGCCGAACCGCTGATTTCCGAGCCCGAACCGGAGGAAGTTTCGGACTAACGCCTGCGGTTTGTCTTTTCGCCCAAAAAAAACGGCCCCCGCAAAAGCGGAGGCCGTTTGTCGTGGAGGGCCGTTGATTAGGCGAACGGCATTACGTGAACATGCCGCGAAGGGTGAAGTAGAAGATGGCGGCGAGAACACCGCCGACCGGCAGGGTGATAACCCAGGACATGATGATGCCGCCGATGACCCGGAGGTCGAGGGCACCGATGCCGCGGGCCAATCCGACGCCGATGACACCGCCGACGGCGATGTGAGTCGTCGACACCGGCATGCCGGTCCGCGACGCCAGGACCAACGTGGTGGCCGCCGCCATAGTGGCGCAGAAGCCGCGGGTCGGCGTCAGTTCGGTGATCTTGCTGCCGATGGTGCGCATGACCTTGTAGCCGTAGGTGGCGAGGCCGACGACGATACCGAAGCCGCCAAGCATCAGGATCCACAACGGCATTTCGGATTTCTGCGCGACCTCACCGCCGGACTGTACGAGGCCGACGACGGCGGCGAGCGGTCCGACACCGTTGGCGACGTCGTTGGAGCCATGGGCGAAGGCCATGCCGCAGGCCGTGAACAACATCATCGGGACGAACACCTTCTCAACGCTGGCGAAGTGGAAGTCCTTGTCGGCCTCCTCGTCGACCTGGACCTTGGAGATCAGGTGCCAGCCGATGGCGGCGACGATGACGCCGAAGATGGCGGCGACGACGAAGCTCATCGGTATGCTGAGATCGATCTTCAGGTGTTTGAGCCCCTTGAACATGGTTACCAGGGCGATGATGAAGCCGACCAGGAAGACGTAGAACGGTCCCCATCTCTTGGCCGCATTGAACGGGTTCTCGGCATTGAGGATGAGCTTGCGGATGCTCATCATCAAGACAAAGGCGATGGTGCCGCCGAGCACCGGCGAGACCACCCAGCTGGCAACGATCTGCCAGATCTTGGTCCAGGCGACGGCCTCAAGACCGACGGCCGCGATCGCGAAACCGACGATGGCGCCGACGATGGAGTGGGTCGTCGAGACCGGCCAGCCGCGGGTCGAGGCGACCATCAGCCACATGGCCGCGGCGAGCAGCGCCGCGAGCATTCCAAAGAGCAATATCTCAGGATTGTCGACCATCGGCGTCGGATCGATAATGCCCTTGCGGATCGTCTTGGTCACGTGACCGCCGGCCAAGGCGGCGCCGGCGAACTCAAAGATCGCCGCGATGATGATCGCTGTTTTGACCGTGATGGCGCCGGATCCGACCGAGGTTCCCATGACGTTGGCGACGTCGTTGGCGCCGATTCCCCAGGTCATATAGAGACCAAAAATGACGGCGATAATGATGAACATCATGCCGTTGGCTTGGATAATTTCCATGGTTCCGCCTCCCCTCTTAACGCGCCAGCAGCAGACGCAAGCGATTGCCGACCTTTTCGGATAGGTCAGCCAGTTCGCCGATCATGTGGATCAGGTTGTACCAGAAGACGACGGACACGGGGTTCATCTCGTCTTCATGGGCGAACAGGGACTGCGTCAGTTCCAGGCCCATCTGGTCCGTATCGGATTCGATCTTGTTCAATTCGTCGATCATCTCGCCGACGGCTTCGGATTCGGGTCCGCGGAAGCCGGTTTCGACCAGTTCATCGAGGCGTCCGATGATCCTGGCCGCGTGTTCGGAGGCATCGACGCAACGGCGCGTCATGACCAGAAGCGGATCGCGCATCTTCTCCGGCACATCCATCGGTCGCTCGACCAGCAACCCGGCAATATCCTGTGCCGTATCGGCAATCGAGTCCTGAAGGTCGAGGACCTCGAGCAGGTCACGCCTGTCAACGGGCATCATCATGCTTTTCGGAAGATGGGCCCGCATTTCGTTCTTGATCGCGTCGGCTTCGTGTTCGAGTTCGAAGATTTTGTCCTTGATCTCCGCGACACGGGCCTGGTTGCCGTCGCACAAGGCCTCGAACAATTTAGTCACCTGGGCCGTGCACTTTTTCACGGCCTGCATGTGTTCCTGCATCGGTTTAAAGGGCGATCGCCCGAATAAACTGGCAAATGGATTGCTTCCAACCATTGGTATGCCTCCGTCGTTGCGCCATCGGCGTCTCCCGGCGAGTGGTGTCGGGAAGCCGCTCAAATTCGAAACCCCGCCGGGCTATCGGCCAAGGGGCGTAGGGAAGTCCCTATCGATGTCGACCCTTTCGGCCTTGCCGTCGTGGCTAATACTTCATTGTCAGGACTGGTTATTTTTTCTTTTTCCCGCCCTTCTTTTTCGATCCCTTCTTTTTAGGGTTTTCCTTCTTCTTTTTCTTCTTCTTCTCGGCCTTTGGCTTCGTCTCCGGTGTTTCTGTTTCCGCCGCCAATGTTTTGGCCGCCGCGATTAAGATCCCGGCCCGCGCCACGCTAATTCCCGGCACCACGGCGAACTCTTGCGGTGATGCCAAGGCAATTTGGTCGACCGTCTTGAACCCATTAGCGGCACAGGCGGCCGCCAACGCCGGGCCGATCCCTTTGATTTCCGTGAGTGCGGACATGAACCTCTCCTCTTGTGCCAGTACCGATCAACCACCGTAAGAGCACGAGCCCAACTACGGCCTCGATGATCCGGACTGCATTCCTGGGATCCCCAGGTTCCCTTCCTTAACCGCCCCGCAACCGGCGGGGTGTCTCTCTCGTCTGTCCGAAACCGGAATTTCCAAGCTCGGATTCCCGCATTCTATGGTTTGTTCGTATCGCCTCCATGATTCAGGTCAAAAAAATGCAACAAAAGTGTCACATAAGAGTCGTGAAAGTTTTTGTTGCAGGGTCAGGGTACGCTGCAACGGCGCGGCGTCCTCGAACCCTTCACCCCTGCCAGGGGTCTTTGTCTTGTCCAGGGGAACGGCGGGAATCGCCTTTCTTTCCGGTTCAAACAAGTGAAAGAGCGCCGTCAAAGGGGCCTCCATTGACCCAAGTCAAAGCCTCCAACAAAAAACGTCATATAACTGTAACAAAATAATGACCGCCCCAAAAAAATGTAACAGTATCGGCGTCGGTGTGTCGGGCTAGAATGTTGGCTCGTTTATGATTGCCTCCGTCTATTGACCGGCGCGAAGAAGGCCGACAAGGGACTGGGCAGCCCACCGACCGGAGAGATCCATGGACGGAATCGTGCTTGACCCGGGATACTATTGGGGCATTGTCACCGGCATATTTGCCGTCGACACGGCCCGCCTCCTCGAACCCGACATGATCGTACGGCTGACGCTGCAGGTCTTTTTGTTCGGGCTTTCGGCATTCTTCTCCGGGTCGGAAACGGCTCTGTTCTCCCTGTCGCGCCTCGATCTTCAAAAACTGCGCCGTGAAAGACACCCCAAATCGGAAACGCTGCACGCCCTCTTGGATGAGCCGCGCCGCCTCATCATCTCTATCCTTTGCGGCAACGAACTCGTGAATATCGCGGCGACGGCAAACATGGCCGGTATCCTGGTCGCCCTTTACGGCTCGGAGCAGGCCGGGTGGATCACTATCCTTATCATGTTCCCGCTGCTTTTGCTGTTCGGCGAGGTGACGCCGAAGACGATCGCCGTGAGCAATCCCCTAGGCATCAGCACGCGGCTCGTCGCTACGCCGCTCGCTTATTGGAGCAAGCTGGTGACGCCGCTGAGAAGGGTCGTCCGGGTGGCCGCCGATGGCATCACGACGTGGGTTGTCGGCGAGGACCGGGCGCCGGAGAACCTGTTGCAGGTAGACGAGTTCCGGGCCGTTCTCGAGGACGTTGCCGAGGAAGGGGTCCTCGACGCCACCGAACGGGTTCTCATCGACAATCTTCTGGAAGCCGGCGAAACGGAGATCGTCGAGATCATGACGCCGCGGACACGGCTCAACTTCTTGAGTATCGATATGTCGGTGCCCGAGATGGTCGAGCATTTCAAACGTTTTGAGCATCCACGGGTTCCTGTCTTCGACGACAGCATCGACAACTTGGTTGGTTTCGTTCACGCCGAAGACGTCATGCGCATGGCTCTCGACGGCGTCGACCTGGAATCGCTGACGCCCAGCGATGTCATGCATCCGCCCGTCGTCGTGCCGCCGACCAAGAACGTCGATGAAATGTTCGATTTCTTCACTGCCAACAACTCGCGCGCCGCGATCGTGCTCAACGAATTTGGCGGCGTCGACGGCATGATCACCATGCGTGACATCATCAAGTTCATCTTCGGTGAAATCTCCGAAGGCGTGTCGAGCCAGGCCTATTACCTGGAGGAGGACGAGAACACTTATAAGGTGCCGGGCGACATGAAGCTCACCGATTTCAACGACCTCACCAACTTCGGCATCGAGGACCCGCGCATGACCACCATCGGCGGCGTCGTGTTCCGTTATCTTGACCGCCTGCCCAAGGTCGGTGATTCGGTTTACATCGAAGGATACCAGGCGAGCGTCCTGGAAATGGAACGCCACCGCGTTGCGAGGGTCTGCATCGCCAAACATGCCGCAGCGCAGGATGACGAGGCGCCAGCACCGGGCGAGACCGGCGAACCTTTGAAAAGCGCCGAAGTCGTCGTGCATCCTTCGGCGATCAAAAGCGAACCCGAGAGCTTGGAGGCGGACGACGGCGGGCAATCCGATGGGCCCGATTCCACCGGTGAAAAGGCATCGAAAGGCAAACCCGCCAAGGCCAAGGCCACTAAAGAAAAAGCCGCCAAGGACGAACCCGGACCGGGTGGTGACGGCGGTTCTGACGATGCCAACGAGGCGCTAGACGACAAAGACGACCAAACCGAAGAAACAGAAGACGACGTGCCGCCGGCACGCGGTGCGGGAGGTTGATCATGGACATTCTGGCCGCCGCTTTGTTCATGGTTTTTCTGCTCCTGTTGAAGGGCTTCTTCTCCGGCTCGGAAATCGCCCTGGTCAACGCCGACAAGATCAAGCTCCGGCAAAAATCAAAGCAGGCGGATCGCGGCGCCGAATTGTCGCTGAAGATGCTGCAGAAGCCGGAAGTTCTGTTGAGCACGACGCTTGTCGGCACCAACATCTCGACCATCGCCCTGACGACGGTCGGCACACTCTTGATGTTCGAGCTGTTCGGCGGGCACGGCGACCTCTACGCCTTCCTGCTGTTCACGCCGCTGTTCCTGATTCTCGGCGAGATCGTGCCGAAGAGCGTGTACCAGCAGAAATCGACCGTCCTGACACCGATCATCATCTATCCGCTGCGCTGGAGTTCCTGGCTGTTCTATCCGGTGGTCTTCGTGTTTTCGCGGGTCGCCCGGTTCTTCGCCCGGCTGGTCGGCGTCAAGAAGCCGGACCAGACGTTGTTCATCACCCGCGAGCAGTTCCGCACGCTGGTCGACATGGCCGAACAAGGTGCGGCCTTAAGCGAATCGAACCGCGGACGCATCCGCCGCGTCATCCGCTTCGCCGACACCACGGTGGCGGAAGCCATGGTGCCGATCGGCCAAGTGGTTTCGCTCGACCGCGATCGCAGCGAGAAGAAGAGCATGCGCGCGGCGGTCGAACTGGTGCGCAAGCACGGATTCAACCGCATTCCCGTCTACCAGGACAACACCAGCAACATCGTCGGCGTCGTCACGCTGACGACCTGGGACCTCATGGCCGAGAACCCGGACGGCAAGACCCTCGAGGAACTGATCAATCCGGCCTTCTACGTGGCGCCGAACCAGACCATCGACACCCTGCTGCCGACCTTGAGAAAACGCGCGGACCGTATGGCCATCGTCGTCGACGAGTTTGGTTCCGCCGTCGGCATGATCACCATGGAGGATATCGTCGAGGAGGTCCTGGGCGAGATCGATGTCGGCTACGATTTCGAGGAATACCATTCGAAACGCCGCCGCGTGTACGAACGATTGGGCGACGACATCTATCTGATGGATTCGCGGTTATCCATCTCCGAGGTCAACGAGGTTCTCGGGGTTCATCTACCGGCGACCGAATTCCATACGCTCGGCGGGCTTGTCATGGGCCGCCTCAGGCGGATTCCCGTGAAAGGGGATTCGATCGTGGAACTGGGTTACCGCCTGACCGTCGTCGAGGCCACCGAAAGGACGCTGGAAAAGCTCCGTGTCGAGCCCGACGCCGCAGCAGAAGAGAGTTAATAAACGCAAGAGGGAGAATAGACCGCTTCGGGTAAGAGTGGTTGGGGGAGAGACTTGTAATTGGACTATGTACTATACATTGAGATCGGGCTGTTCCTGATCTGCATGGTGTTTTCGGGGTTTTTCTCGAGTTCGGAAACCAGCCTGTTCTCGCTGGATTCCCTGACGCTCGAGCAGATGCGCCGCGACGACAGCCCGCGGATCGATCTGATCAGCCGCCTGCTCAACGAACCGCGCCGGCTGATCGTGACGATCCTGATCGGCAATGAACTGGTCAACGTCGCCGCCTCGGTGATCTCGGCCGCCATCGTCATCCGCTTCATGGGGGCCGAAAGCAAGTGGATCAACATCTTCGTGATGGTACCGATCCTGCTCCTGTTCGGGGAAATCACGCCGAAGACGCTGGCCATCCGCCACAATGTCGCCTTCGCCACCTTCCAAAGCACCCTGATCAACGCCTTCGCCCGACTGATCACGCCGATCCGGTGGTTGGTCCGGGTTATCGCCGACGCGATCCTGACTGGCGTTTTCGGACGCCGCCCGTCATCGGTCAACATCATCACCGAAGACATGGTGCGTTCCTTGACCGACGAGGCGCTCGGCGAGGGAACCCTCGACCACCAGGAAGCCAGATACATCGAGAACATTTTCGATTTCGGTGACCTCACGGCGGAGGAAATCATGACGCCGCGTTCCGACCTCTTCGCGCTGGAGGCGGATTCAACGCTGGCGGAGGCGGCGAAGGAACTTCACCGGACCCGCCATACGAAGGTCCCTGTCCTGGGCGCCGAACCCGATGAAGTGGCAGGCGTCCTTTACGCGCGTGATCTCATCGGGGTCGATCTCTCCGACGACACGAAGACGGCCGATAGCGGGGTTCTTCGCAAACCCTACATGGTTCCGGGGCGTAAACAGGCGGCCGACCTGTTCGAGGTCTTCCGGCAGCGAAAACTATCGTTCGCATTGGTCATCGACGAATTCGGCGGCGTCATCGGCCTGGTAACCCTGGAAGACCTGCTCGAGTGCATTTTCGGCGACATCCGCAGTCTCTCGGAGCTCGAGAAGGAACGCGAGATCTATTTCGAACGCCTCGCGCAAGGCGATTTCCAGTTCGACGGTGCGATCCCCGTCAAACGGTTCAACACCTTGGTCAGCCGTGAATTTGCGGACGACGATGCCGAAACCATGGGCGGCCTCCTGCTCAACGCGTTCGACGAACTGCCCGCCGACGGATCGAGGATCACCCTGGAAGACGCCGATTTTACGGTGCTCTCCGTAGACGGTCAGCGCATCGCCAAGGTTCGCGTGCGGTTCAGCGATGCCGTCCGCCAACGGGAAAGCGACAAGACGCTGGCCACCGAAGAAGAAACGCCGGCCGACGGACAGAAAGACGGCAACAGCGACGATAAAGGCGATGGTAACGAGAATGCCAAAGACGACGCCAACGGCGACGCCAACGGGGACGGGAAAGCTTAGACATGGAACTGATGCCGACCCTGATCGCTGTCGTCTTGTTACTCTTGTCCGAGGGATTCTTCTCGGGAGCCGAGATCGGCATCGTTAGCGCCGATCGCATCAAGTTGCGTCACGCCGCGGCCAAGGGCGACAAGGGTGCCAAACTGGCACTGCGTCTGCTCGAGAAACCGGAATGGCTGTTGTCGACGACGCTGGTCGGCACCAACATCTCCATCGTCGCCAATACGACGCTCATAACCGCGTTCGTCATCGACAATCTGGGCGAGTCCTACAGTTGGGTCGCCGTTGCCGTCGCCGCACCGGTCATCTGGATCCTGGGCGAGATCGTACCGAAGAGCCTGTTCCAGGAGCGCGCCGACACGATCACGCCGAAGGTGGTCTACGTCCTGCGCGTGGCCCAGCAGGTGTTCTCGCCGGTCCTCTACATCTTCGCCGGTCTGGCCCGCATCATTGCCCGCCTGTTCGGCGGTCCTGAACGCAAGAACCCGTTCACCTTGCGTGAGGAAATAACGACGATGATGGATATGCCGTCGCCCCAGGGCGACATCCTGCCCGTCGAAAAGGACATGATCCGCCGCGTCTTCAGTTTCAACGAGACGACGGCACGCGAGGTCATGGTTCCGCTGATCGACGTCGACGGGGTACCCAGGGATGCGACCTGCGGCGAGGTCGTCGACCGTTCACTGGAATCGGCTCACAAACGCCTTCCTGTTTTCGAGGACCGGGTCGACAACATCGTCGGCGTCATCAACGTTCTCGATCTCCTGACCGTCTCCCGCGACCGCGCCATCACGGACTTCATCCGACCGGTGCGCTACAGCCCGGTCGGCAAGAGCATCGGGGACCTGCTGATGGCCATGCGACGCGATGGCGGGCAGATGACCATCATCGTCGACGAATACGGCGGTGCCGAGGGGATCGTCATGCTCGAAGATATCCTCGAAGAGGTCGTCGGCGAACTCGAGGACGAATACGATTCGCTCGCCGACGAGCAAAGCGAGATCCGCCAGATCGGTGAACGCGAATTCGTCCTCAGCGGCCGATATGAACTGACCGATCTCGCCAAACTCACGGGAACCGAGTTCCCTGACGGCGATTTCGAAACTGTCGCAGGCCTCGTCCTAGCGATTTGCAAGGAGATTCCGGCCCCCGGAACCGATGTCGACTACAAGGACTTGTCTTTCGCGGTGACCGAATCCAACGAGCACGCCGTTCTTTCCGTCCGCGTCCGCTGGTAGCCGAAGGCGGTTGTTCATTGGGGATAGGGAACGACAGATGACAATACAAACAAAACTCAAATTCAACGTTCGACCCGATCAGTTGTCTCGCCTCCGGTCGTTGCCCCTGTTCAGGAAAATCTCGACCGGCCGCGCCAAGACACGGTCGATGAGCACGACCTATTTCGACACGCGGCGCGGCGACCTCAGGGGCATGGGTGTTTCGCTACGGGTCCGGCGCGACGACGGCAATTTTCTTCAGACCTTGAAGGCGACTGCCGAGGCCGTCGGCAACGCACGGGTTGGATACGCTTTCGAGGCGACCGTATCCTCCGAACGCCCGTCGATCTCCCTGATTTCACCACCGAGCTTGCGGAGGCGCATCCAGGATGTCGGCGGCGAGCAACTGGAGCCGCTCATTCGGGTCGACGTGAACCGCACCGACCGTACGGTCTCCTTCGGTGAGGGTGGAGAGGCCGTGCTCGAAATCGAGGAAGGTGAAATTCATGCCGGTGACAAACGGATCGCCGTCGCCGACGTGGAATTGAGTGCCTCCGAGGCGCCGCTCCACCAGCTCTACGAACTGGCGCTGAGCGTCCACGAGAAAGTCGCGATCTACCCGGTTTCGGAGAGTGAATCGGAGATCGGTTACCGGCACCTGGGCCTGACCACGCGTGCCGATCAAAGCGGACGCGGATCACCGATGCGAAAACGCAAGAAGATCGAAAAGGTGTTTTCCGGCGTTCTTCAAGAGTGTTTCGAGAGCCTGCAGGCGTCGGCAACCCGCCTTCACGAGGGTGCCGACATCAATCTGGCGAACGGCGATCTGGCGACATTGATCCGGCTGAAAACCATGCTCCGCATCTTTCGCCACTTGGTGCCCGATGAGCAACGAGAAGCACTGCTCGCGGAAATCGACGGGTTCATCGAGCTTTTCCGTGCGTGGGATTGCTGGGAGACGTTCGACAAACGCCTTGTCCGGCCGGCTCAGCGCCGGCTCAGCGACCTCAACGTGGAACCGCTTCGCGGCATGGTCGAACAGCACCGACTTTCGGCACAAACGGCGGCCCGCGACGCCCTGATGTCGGAACGGTTCAGCGGTTTGCTGTTGACGCTCGGATACTGGTTGGCCCTCAGCCCTTGGTCCGAGATTGGCGGGTTCCCGAAGGGCGCGGCTCCGACGGAACCGATCACACCGTTCGCTCGCGATGTGCTCAGCCAAAAAGCCCGGGATGTCGGTAAGTTGGCAAAACGCGCCGCCAAGACAAACGACAGTCACAGCCGCGAGTTGGCCGATGAAGTTCTCGGTTTTTGCGACATGATCGACCTTTTCGCCGATCTCTATCCAGCCAGAAAGATCGAGCCGATCAAAATGCAGGTCGAGCGCGTTGCAGCGCGGAAAGCTTTTCTCGTTTCTTTGGACAACGCCTGGGAGAACCTGGGGAGGTCGGAAGACTCAGCAGATGAACCGACCGGTTCCGGCACGTTCGCTGCCGGAATCGTTCTCGGTTGGCATGCGCGATCGAGAAAAACGGCAGAACGCAAACTCAAACAACACGTCGAGGCCCTGTTGGCCGCGAAGCTCCCATGGAGTCGGAATCAGCTTTGAAACGAAACGATAAAAGCATCGGCGTCGTTGAAGTCCGGTCACTGCGGGAAACCTGTCGTGCCGCTCACGTTGCCTATACCTTATGTGCCGCCCCGTCGACTGGCGGTACGGAATCGCTTGCTATGTTCCAGCCAGACTTAAAAGGATAGAACCATGCTCCGCCGCATCATCCTTCCCGTCATCTTCGGTCTCCTGATCTACGGTTTCTGGATCAGCCCGGACTTCAAGGAAATCGCCGCCGGTGTGGCCATCTTCCTGTTCGGAATGCTGTTCCTGGAGGAAGGCTTCC